>Ga0169931_10000434_pt1 | contig 68609 bp, 55 predicted proteins | sample Kivu_15m_20L_FD_129675 | JGI IMG/M metagenome (GOLD analysis project Ga0169931, IMG submission 129675) | Freshwater microbial communities from Lake Kivu, Western Province, Rwanda to study Microbial Dark Matter (Phase II) - Kivu_15m_20L... | ecosystem: Environmental > Aquatic > Freshwater > Lake... | reverse complement strand
GGTGGTGAGCGTCACTCGATACTTCTCCATAGCCGACTCCTGACGAGATGGGACAACTCGAAAGGAGGCTCATAAACCAATCGCAGCCCACCTGTCAAATGAAGACTGACAAGACACTAGCTGTCCTTGACGCGGCGGTCTGAGCAAGTTATCAACCACAATGTCCTTTGAGGACTCGGGGCGTGGCGCAGCCTGGCTAGCGCGCTTGCTTGGGGTGCAAGAGGTCGCAGGTTCAAATCCTGTCGCCCCGAAATTGGCTGAACTAAACCGCAAGTTCTTACTTGGTAAGGGCTTGCGGTTTTTTGTTTTTGGGGTGGAAAACCGAGTAGGGGTGGGAATACCTCTGGTGAATGTTGGAAGTACTACATTTGCTCCGGGGGAGGGGTTATGGAGGGCGGGTGGTGGCGGCATTTTTGAAGGATGCGGATCAGGGCAGTGGCGGCGATGGCGGTGAGGATTGAGGGTAGTGCTATCAGCAGGCGCATAAAGGCTCCAGCGGGACGGTCCTCCTGGTCAGCCTGGATCATGAATGCCAGGCTGCAGACGATGCATCCGAGCAAGGCCATGGCGCAATATTTGATGGTTCGCAGGGCTTTCAGGGCATTTGGTGAGACCAGTTGGTTTTGGCGAACATTTCCGGCCGGTTTGAACGTCTGATAAAGACCCACGAAAAACGGGACCGAGGCCGCATAGGCGAAAAGTATAAAAGGGTTGAAATAGATCTCAAACTGGGTGGCGTTCGCGTTCAAGCCTTCGATTTGCGGTTCCCAGAGCAGAAAGGCAAGAATGCCAGCACCCAGGGCGACAATGGTTGCCTGCAGGAAAAAGGTTCCGATCGATTTCATGGGGGCAGCCCTAAGGGAGGATGCCGGTTGTGTCTGAATGAGACCCATTATTCGCTGTTTTCCTGAATTGAAAAAACTGGCCGGGTGTAATAGTAACCAAAACAGGATAGCCCATTGGGATGAACCTATGGCTGGGCCGGTGGATTGGGGCCACCGGTTTGGGGTTCAAATATGGTTGAGGGTTGGTTGGCCCTGAGACCCCACCCTTTACCCTATGGCCATTTCCATTCTTGGAGATGGAACATTTTGCATGAGATACCCCTGGCGGATCTGTGCCGCGATGGGCCGGGGCGTGCGGCCTGGGCATCGCGATCCGATGTGACATAGAGCGGACCAGGGGTTGGTCGGGTCTTTCACCACGACCTGAAAGCCGCCTTGTGGGCGGTGCGCCACCTAAATGCCAGAGATCCGAAATGTATCGGACCGCCTGGGTAAACAACACGTAATCCAGAGCGCGGTTCCGGGGTCGGAAGGTCCCGGAATGGTCGCACCCCTTGGCGCCAGACTCCCGCCGTTGGCGCGCGGTTGGGCGGAGGGCGCTGAGAGCCATGGGGAACATCAATCGTCCGCTCCGCGGGTGAAGCCGGGCCGACGGTCCGGCGCCACTGTGGCGACAGATCCGGCAGGGCTGAAAACAAGCCATGGCCATCGATTGTTGAGATCGAAAGGCACGGGCCGCCGTGGATCGGGTCAGGTGGCGTGAGGCGGGGGTTGCTGGCCTTGCAAGCCCGTCTGGCTTCTTTCCTTCTCCACTACCCCTTGATTGTTGACGCACAGAGGGCAATGTTCAAAGAGCAGTTGGCGAAAAATTTTGGAAAATCTTTTGTGAAAATTTGGAAACATTGGGGCGAAGGGACCGGGATTTCAGAGGAATGTTCACCAAGAAGACGGGATAGGCACGATTAGACCCATATTTTTGGTCATTCGAAAGTCACTTTGTGAGGCTGTTTCTCTCGCAGAATTATTGATCCGAGTAACATGAAATGGTTCTATAAGCTGCAGGAAATGTAAAATGCATACCGTTTGTTTTGTAGTTTCGGTGGCAATCGCAGGCGTGATCCTATTTTCACCAAATGGTAATTTCTTTCCACTTTTTGGAATGGGTGTTTATTTGTTTTTCATATGCTTGGCTACCATTTTTCTGAATCCTAGTTGCTTGTTTTTTATGTGGAGTGACATTCAGTTTCCCCACAAACCATGGGTGAGGATTTGGATTTCTCTCAACAGGAAATTTGCCGATATTTCTAGCATTAGATTTGTATATTATTTCTGGTTGGTTTATTTTGGCTTATTCGTGGTTGTTTCATTTTTGGCGGCCTTTGGGGTTATCGGTTAGTCTTTTGGGTGGCCGAGTCATTTGTGTGTTTATTGGCCTAAATCTGGTTGGGTAAATTGATTTGGGGTCAATGATTTTAGGCTGGGATTACCCGGTGATAGCGGAAACTGGGTATGGTACCTGTAGAATTGGTCTTGGTTTCGGCTTGATTTAGGGGTGGGGTTTCCGGTAGGGCCCCTCTTTAGAGCCGCCTTTAAGGCGGTCGGCGGAGGATTGGGCCCGGATTTCTGGAACCTCCATGAGACACGCGCTGCTGTTTGGGGTCGGGTCGGTGGGGGATGTTTTTCCCCTCATCGCCATGGGGCGCGGGCTTCATTCCAGGGATTGGCGGGTCACCGTTTGCGCCAATCCGGTCTTTGAATCATTTGTGCACAAAGCCGGGCTGCAGTTCCGGGCGCTTGGCAACGTGGAAAATTTCGAGCGGATCACCCGCAATCCCGACCTGTGGCATCCGCGCAAGGGAACCAAGACCATTTTTGTGGACGGGCAGGCCCAGGACCTCATCCGCGAGCAGCGGGAAGTCACCCGCGCATTTTCCAAAGGCATTGGGGACCGGGTGGTGGCGGCTTCACCCCTCGGAATCGGGGCCCGAATCGCCCAGGAAGAACTTGGCGTGCCGCTGGTCACCGTTCATCTAGCACCGATTTTTTTGCGTTGCCAGCAGCATCCACCGAAACTGCCCGAGGGATGGTTGCCCAACACGATGCTGCGGCTGGCACCCAGGCTGGCTTACAAACTGGTGGACCGGATCACTGACCCATGGATTGGCCCGATTGTCGAACCGCTGCGATCGGAGAGCGGGCGGCCACCCGTGAAAAGGTACCTGGAGGGCTGGTGGAATTCGCCCGACCGGGTGCTGCTCTGTTTTCCGGAATGGTTCGGCCCGATGCCGGAGCGGCCCGAGCAGGCGCGGCATATCGGCTTTTTGCAGCATGATGACTCGCAGCAAGGGCACGAGTTGGATGATCTGTGGCATTTCATGACCGGGGGCGCACCGCCGGTAGTGGCGACCTTTGGCAGCGCCATGCGGCATGCCCGGTGGCTGTTCGAGCGTTTGATCGGCGCCACGGGTGACCTGGGCCAAAAGTTGGTAATTTTGTCGAAGAACGCTGAGCAGGTGCCGCATCCGCTGCCGGCCCATGTGCTGCGGGTGCCCTGGGCCCCGATGGGCGAACTGCTGCCCAAGGCCGGTGTGCTGGTCCACCATGGCGGGGTGGGGACCCTGGCCCGAGCTTTTGCATCGGGTGTGCCCCAACTGGTCATTCCTTTCGCGCACGACCAGCATGACAATGCCCGACGGGTGGAATGGCTGGGGTGCGGGACTCAGGTGGCGCCCCTATGGGCATCGCGCCGGCGATTGGCTCGCTGTTTGGGCGGCCTGACCGAAAACCCGGTGATCCGGCAAAAGGCCGGGACCCTTTCCCGGTGGATTCAGCCGCACCAATCGATCGCAAAGGCTTGCGACTGGATGGAGGAAACCGCGGGACGCCGATCAAACGTACGGTCTGCATAAGCCAGTTTGGCGCTCGCCTGAACCGGACAGGTAGTTCCGTGAGATTCCCGCCACGCTACCGGGCGAAAGCTTCCTGCCCACGCTCGTACCCATAGTCGTATTGAGTGCGGGTTTTAGCCAGAAAATCCGCGTGGTCCTGGGGGCAATCGAAAACCACCTGATGCCGGGCAAGGATTTTGTGGGGGCCGTTTGGATTGTTGCGGATCTGGAACCAGAAGGTGGCATCGCGCAATCGGTCCCGGTAGTCCGACATATCGACTGTAACGGCGCAGGGGAGCCGCTCCACCTCCCTCCACCGTTTGCGCGAACCGTACCGGAACACCCCGTCAAACAGCAGGCGAATGGTGAAGGTGAGGTCGTTCGGCCGGGGGACCACTGTTTCATCCGCCAGGCGGTCAGCCATTTCCACCGGCCAGGCATCAATGGCACCGCCGGTGTAGCGTTCGTTGTCGATGACGGCAGGTTCCAGCAGCAGCGGTTCGGCGATGGAGGCGCGCATCGCCTGCGTGATGGAGACATGGTCCACCACGGCGGTGTCCCGGTTCACGCCGCCCCACCGAAATCGGTCGCCCACCGGGGAGGGGATGCCGCGCAGATGTTCGGCCGTGCCAGGGTCGGTGAACCAGGTTTCGGTAAAGAGCTTCCGGGACAGGCGGACGGCGCACCCGGGCGGATACTCCAGCCTTCCGGCGATCAGCACGATGGCGGGGGTATTCGGCCGGGAGGGAAAGGGGACATCGAGGCTTTCGCGGATCTCCTCGGGGTAGGAAATCAGGGGTCTCTTTTCCAGGTTGGGGGTAAGGGGTGGGATGCCCAACCGGCCGGAAGCCAGGCGGGCCAGATGGCCGATCTGGCCAGCGGGCCGGGGATGCTCGACCTGGATGGCCTCAAAAAAACGGTAGAACTGTTCGGATAGGAGAAAGCGGTGGCGGTCTTCCCGTTCGGGGTAAGCGGCGATGATAGCGGCGGCGACCGCGCCGCCGCTGGCGCCGATCACCAGGTCAGGTTCGACGCCTGCGTCCAGTGCCGCATCGTAGAGGCCCAGGTAGGTGACAAAGTTGAGGCCCATGCCGGACAGGATGATGGCCCGTGTGAACGGCTTGGCCGGTCGAGGGAGTGCCTCATCGGCAAAGGCCGGGCAAGCCTGAGGCGCCCATCCGCCGAGCAGGAGCGCCAGCAACACGGCTTTTCGTGGCATGGGGATGGCTGGCCCTGTTATCCGGCGGTGTCCATCCGGTTTTTTCGGTTGGTCATTTGGGGGCGCGCAAGGGAAAGAAGCAGTCCGCAGGGCGCGACACAATGGAAGGCCCGCACAACCGCCACGATTCGCAACCGGTGGTGGATGCAAGGTAAACGGGTTAACTGGATATATTGGTATAGCTGGCTGTTTGTTGTTGGTTAGGCGTTGCCCACCTGGATGACGATCTTGCCCAGGTGTTTCTGGGAGATCAGGTGCTCGTAGGCTTGGCGGGCTTCCTGGAACGGGAAGATTCGGTCGATGACGGGGCGGATCTGATTAACCGTTATGGCCCGGTTCATTGCCTCGAACATGGCGACGCTGCCGACATAGATGCCTTGCACCTTCTGGGCGTTGAGCAGCAGGGGGATGATGTTGGGTGGTTCGGTGCCGGCATCGAGCAGGCCGATCAGCGCGATGGTGCCACCCACGCGGGTGGATTTGATGGAGCGCTCGAAGGTACCGTGGCCGCCGACCTCTAGGACGAGATCGACGCCCACGCCGCCGGTGAGTTTGCGGACCTCCTCATGCCATTCGGGGTTTCGCCTGTAGTTGATGACGGCATCAGCCCCGAGGGCCTTGGCTTTGGCGGCCTTGTCGTCGTTGCCGCTGGTGGCGATGACCCGGGCGCCAAAGGCCCGGGCCAACTGCAGGGCGAAAATGCTGACGCCGCCAGTACCCAGGAGGAGCACCGTGTCGCCCGGCTTGGTGTTGGCGGAGGTGAGGGCGTTCCAGGCGGTGAGTGCGGCGCAGGGGAGGGTGGAAGCCTCCTCCCAGGTGAGGTGGGCGGGAATGGCGACCACCGAGCCTTCCGGCAAGCAGACGCGTTCGGCCAGCATGCCATCGATGCCGCCGCCTAGCGAGGAATGCAGGGCATGCTCGTTGATAGGGCCACTGATCCAATCGCGCATGAAATTGGCGGCAACCCGGTCGCCCACCCGGAACCGGGAGACATCCGGACCGATGGCGACCACCTCGCCCGCGCCATCGGACAGGGGGATGACGGGGTAGGTGCGGTTGCGGGGATAGCCGCCCTTGATGAGCAACGAGTCGCGGTAGTTGAGCGAGCAGGCGCGCACCGCGATGACCACTTGGCCAGGGCCGGGCGCGGGATCGGGCAGGTTGACGAGCTTGAGGGACTGGACGCCTTCGGGAGAATCGAGACGGTAGGCGCGCATGGGGGCACTCTTTTACAGTTTTCAATCCGGCATAACGGGTGGACGGAAGGTGGGAGGTCAGCTTCCGGCCAGATCCACGAAAAGCACCATGGAGGGGTTGCCCACCGGGGTGAACTGGCCGGTGAATTCCAGCAGGCCCTTGTCTTGGTTGACACGGAAGACCGTGACATGGTCGGCGCGCTGATTGCAACAGTAGAGGAACCGTCCGGTGGGATCGAGGCTGAAGCTGCGGGGGTAGTTGCCGCGGGTCCATTCATCGGCCAGGTGCTTGAGCGTGCCGTCGGGGGCGATGCTGAACACGCCGATGCTGTCGTGCAGGCGGTTGCCAGCGTAGAGGAATCGTCCATCCGCGGAGAGGAGCACCTCGGAGCAGAAATTGCTGCCGGTGTACCCAGGCGGCAGGGTGGAGATGGTCTGGCGGGGGGACAGCTTGCCAGTTGCGGCATCGTAATCGAACAGGACCAGGGTGCTGCCCTCCTCCTGGATGGAATAGAACCATTTGCCGTTGGGATGGAAATGGAAATGGCGGGGGCCATCGCCGGGAGGCAGTTGGACGGTGTGGTGGTCGGCTGGGCTGAGCTTGCCGGTGGCGGCGTCGAACTTCCAGACATAGATGGTGTCGAGGCCGAGATCGACATGGAGGACGAAACGTCCGGTGGGATCTGGGGCGATCTGATGGGCGTGGGTGCGGTCGTGCCCACTGAAGGCGAAGCTGCCGTTGGGCGCATGAGGGGCGCGGGTGGGGCCGATCTTGCCGGCATCGTTTTTCACCTCGGTGGCCTTGCCCAACCTGCCATCGGCCAGGATGGGCAGCACGGCGATGGAGCCGCCGAAGTAGTTGGCGACAAGCAGGTGATTGCCGGCGGGGTGGACGCTGACATAGGTGGGGCCGGCACCGCCGGCGCTGATGGTGTTGAGCAGCTCCAATGCGCCATTTTCGCGGTTGATGGCGAAGGCACTGACGGTGCCGTGCTTCTGGGGGCCGACGCGGTCAGTCTCGTTGGCGGAATAAAGACGGGTGCTGGCGGCGTTGACGGCCAGGCAACTGGGGCTGGTACCCAATTCGAAAACGCCGGCCTGGCGCAGGGTGCCGGTGGCGCGGTCGACCTGGAAGAAGTGGATGCCGCGGCCGTTGCCGGGTGGCAGGTCGACTTGGGTGGGCAGCACATCCTTGAGGGGTGAACTGAAGGTGCCGACATAGGCCATCAAGGGGCCTTTGGCCGATGTTAGCGCGGCTGCAGCAGATTCGGCCAGGGGGCCGGCGGCGGCCATGGCGGCGCTGCCCTTCAGGAAAGACCTGCGAGAATCTTGGAAAGGTTGCATGGGAATCGATCCTTCAGGAGGGAATTTTCCGAGATTTTACTGGAATGCCGGGCGGGTTGGCAGGGGGTGTGTATGCTGGGAGGCGATTGCTGGGCGACAGGCTGGAGGCGGGCCATGGACTGGAAAATAGCGGGTTTTGTGGTGTGGGCGACCCTGAGTGTGACTGCCCGGGGGCAGTGGATGGCGCAGAACCTGGGCAGTGAGGCCAGCCTGCGGGGTCTGAGCGTGGTGAACGGGCGCATGGCGTGGGTGAGCGGGACGGGGGGAACAGTGGGCAGGACCACCGATGGGGGAGCCACCTGGCAGTCGCGCGTGGTGCCTGGAGCGGAGAAACTGGACTTTCGGGATGTGGAGGCGTTTGGCGAGCGGGTGGCCTACCTGCTGGCCGCCGGGCCGGGGGAGGCCTCGCGGATTTACAAGACGGTGGATGGCGGTGTCACCTGGCGGCAGCAGGTGGTGAACCGGGAGGCCCGGGGTTTTTGGGACGCGATGGCTTTTTGGGATGAGCGGAACGGGCTGGTGTTTGGTGACCCGGTGGATGGCCGGTTCCAGATATTGACCACTGGGGACGGCGGGGAGACTTGGAGGCCGGTGGAAATGGGCGGGATGCCGCGGGCATTGCCCAAGGAGGGAGCATTTGCCGCCAGCGGGACGTGCCTGGTGACCCGGGGCACGCGGGAGGCGTGGTTTGTGACGGGTGGTGCCGGCAAGGGGCGGGTGTTTCATTCCGCCGACCGGGGCCAGACCTGGACGGTCAAGGAAACGCCAGTAGCCGCAGGGAATGAATCATCCGGGATTTTCTCAATCGCGATGGTGGAAGGGGGTGAGGGCGTGGTGGTGGGTGGAGACTACCGCCGGCCCAACGCGGCGGAAGCCAATGTGGCCCGCACCCGGGATGGCGGACGGAGTTGGTCGGCTGCTGGGAAGGAGCCGCCTTTCTGCTCGGCGGTGGCATGGGCGAAGGACCGATGGATTGCCGTGGGGACAGCGGGGGCCCATGAATCGTTGGATGGTGGTGCAACCTGGCGTCAGGTGGACACTGGAAACCACAACGCGGTGCGGTTCGCGGAGGGTGGAACCGGCTGGGCAGTGGGGCCGAAGGGGTCGGTGACGCGATATTCCCGTTGAGGGATTGGAATTGATTATCTGGCTTGGGTAAAAGCGGGTAGCATGGACCCCGGTGCGGATTCCCTGACCGTTCCCGGGGCAAAGCCATGGCCAATCGGGCGTACCTTGCCGTCAGCAATCTGGACAGTTTGTATCCTTCGCTCGCCGAGCCGGGCTATAACCCCGCGCGCCAGGTGGTTGCGACCCAGGCGGCAAGCATCCCGCTCCTGTGGCTAGCCCTGTTCCGGGAGGGGGACCTGCGTCGGCAGGTGCCTCGTGCGGACGGGGAGGAGATTCACGCCCTGGCGCCCTTGTGCCCAAGGGAAAAGGCGCTCGGACAATTGCGGGAGGGGGTTGGCCATCTGGAGCGGATATTGCCCGGCCTTGGGCCGCTTGGTCAGTATGGCGCGATGTTCGGTCGGGCACTGGAGGCAGTGGATTTTGAATATGTGACCGTGGAGTTGGGGGAGATTGCCGGGCTATACCCGAAGGAACACCGCTTTGACGAGATTTTGACACTGGCCCTGCGGGGTTTTGACCGGCCGGATGAGGTGCGGTTCGCGTGCCCGGATGTGAAAACGGTATCGGGTGAGCAGGATACCTCGCTGGATTTGGCTGCCTTGGGGGATATTCCCCCGGAAATCCGCGCTGCCTTGGCCCGCCTGCATGTGCCCAAGTCGGATAAGGCTGTGGAAACTGTTGAGTTTCAGGGATTCACGGTCGAGTCCCACGCGGAACTGCTTGGCAGGGTGACGGGTTTAACAGGAGGGCGGGTTCTGCCTCCGGTGCGCATGCTATTGGATGGCATGGAATTCAGCCCCGCCGACCTGGAGGCGCACAACCGGATGCTGGGCGTGGGGAAACACGGATCGCTTGGACACGGAATGGAAGTGCCGTGGGAGAGGCCCGAATTTTGAATGTAATCCGGTTTGGATGCATAGGATGATCGGGTTTTTTACCGGGATTGCAGGGACTTTGGGTGAAGGAAATGAAGGGATACGCCCCAGGTTGGCATGTGCGATGCTGCCGGTGCGGGCAGGTTCGCGATGCCGGGGAAACGGGCATGGTGCGGTTGGGTGCTACCTCGTGGAAAAAGTACATCGTGGGGTGGTGCCCCCATTGCCGATGGTTTCGGTTTCTGGCTGTGGAAAAAAAGCCCGTTCGTTAGCGGCGGTGTCACCTGGCCCAATCGGGTGGGGGGGCCTCGAAGATGGATTCCCTTCCGTTGAGCGGGTGATTGAACACCAGCTTCCAGGCGAAGAGGTGCAGCGGGGAGTTGGCTGGGCTGATGGTCTGGGTGTCACCCAGAAGCTGGCCCGGCAGGTACAGGGTATCGCCAACCACCGGGAAACCCAGGTGCCATAGGTGGACGCGGATCTGGTTGGTGCGGCCGGTGCGGGGGATGACCTCCAGCAGGGAGGTGCCATCGGGTAAGCGTTTGAGAACCTGAAAACCAGTTCTGGCGGCCAGGCCGTTTTCGTGATCAATCACGCGGGAGCCGCATTCGCCGGCAGTGGCGGAAATGGGGGCCTCGCAGGAGAAAGTGTCTTCGGGCGGGTGGCCCGTCACCCGGGCCAGGTAGGTTTTTTTCACCTCGCCGCGTTCGAATGCGGGTTGCAGGACCTTGGCAAAAGCCCCCTTGCGCGTGAAGACCGCCAGGCCTGAGGTGTTGGCATCGAGCCGGTGGGCCGGTCGTGGTTTTTCAGGATCGTAGACCTCACGGAGTATGGAGGCCAGCGTGTTTCGGTTGAACCGGCCACTGGGGTGCATGGGGAGCGGGGCGGGCTTGTTGATGATGATCAGGGCCTCGTCCTCATGCAGGATGTCGATGGCGAGGTTGACATCGGGCTCGATTTGCGCCCGTTCTCGGGTGAAATAGCGCTCGCCGGGTTGCACGCGGTGTTCCGCTGCAACGGGCAGGAATTGTTCGTTGACCATGTCGCCAGCCCGCAGGCGGGCCTGCCAATTTTCCCGGCTGATGTGGTCGAAGACAGCGCACAGGAAATCGACCAGTGTGAAGCCGGCGAAACGGGCGGGGATTTTGAGCGGGCGGAAATTATCCCTTGGCTGCTTGCCGGGCTGTTCGCGGCTGACATGGCGGAGTTTTTCCCGGTGCCGGGCTAGCGAGTCCTTCCGGGATTCCTCGGGTGACTTGTGGCACCGTGGGCAGGAGACGCCCTCCACGGTGAGGGGGTCGGCCATTTCAGCCGGGGAGAGCACGGCTTGGCAGGCGTAGCACATACCCTGGCCGGATTCACCCAGATCCCCGGCGACGCCCACTCGCTTGTCGAAGACAAAGCATTCCCCTTGGTAGTGGTGGTTGCCGCAATCCTCGAAGTATTTGAGGATGCCGCCATCGAGCTGGAACACATTCTCGAAGCCCTGATCGATCATGTAGGGTGCCGCCTTTTCGCAGCGGATTCCACCGGTGCAGAAGGTGACGATGGGCTGGTCCTTGGGGAGCGATTGCAGGCGGGCGGTGGCGGCGGGGAAATCGCGGAAGGTGCGCACGCCGATGGGGATGGCACCGTTGAAGGTGCCCAGGTTGATCTCGTAGTCGTTGCGGGTGTCGAGCAGGGTGACGGGTTTGCCCTCGTCGAGCCATTGCTTCAGTTCCCGGGGGCTGATGCGGGGGGCGGGTTTGTTGACCGGGTCGATTCCCTCGACGCCGAAAGAGATAATTTCCCTTTTGATTTTGACCAGCATGCGGGAGAAAGGCTGTTCCACGCTGAGGCTGATTTTGGGGGTGAGCGCCTCGAGGCCGGGGACGGCGCGCAGGAGTGACAGGAGTTGGCCGATCCGTTCAGCCGGACCGGCCACAAACAGATTGATCCCCTCGGTGCTTAGGAGGATGGTGCCCTTGAGGCCCCAGTCCTTGCAGACCTGGCGCAATTGGTCGCGCAGGCCCTTGAGGTTTTCCAGCGGGGCGAACCGGTAGGTGGAGATATTGGTGACGGGTGGCTGGGCGGTGGACACGGAAAAACTCCAAGCGGATCTTCGTGTCTTATTTTAATGGTTCCGGCTCCGCAGCCCATGCTGAACAGTGCCAATCCGCGGATTCCGCGGGCAGGGCGTCATTGGTTTCGTTTGTCCTTGCCGAATTGTCGGAGGGGCTTGTTTTCAGCCATTCGGGCTTTCACCAGCTTGCGTACCAACGTGCCGGGGAGGCCCTTGCCTGGAATAAATCGGACGGTTCCGGTGCTGGTGTCGTACTTGTCCAGAAGTTCGGCTTGGGATTTGACGATGCCGGAACTCATCAGGTAGAGGGCGCAATGTCTGGTGGTGGCGCCCATTGCCACCAGCAGTTGGCCGTCCAGCCGGAAGGCGGGCAGGCCATAGCTGATGCATTGTTCCGCCTTGGGGGCAGTGGAAAGGATGAGCTTGCGGAGGCGTTCGAGTTCGAACCGCTGGTCGGCGGGGAGTTTGGCCAGGTAGGTATCGAAACCACAATTGTTTGAATCCATGGTTTTTCTCTTTCATGTTCGTAAAGTCAGTAATCCGTCAGGTTTTTCGGGGGAAAAGAGGCCCGGAGGGCGTTGAGGACGGCGAGGACATCGATGAGTTCCTGCGTGAGGGCGCCGGCGACGGGGGAGAGGATGCCAGCGGCGGCCATGCCCATGCCCAGGATGCTGGCCAGCATGCCGCCCACGGCGCTTTGCAGGGCGATGGAGCGCATGCGCATGCCGATGTGCAGCAGTTCGTCCACCCGAGCCAGTGAACTGTCGAGGATGACCACGCCGGCGGCCTCGGAGGTGACCTCGCTACCCTGGCCAAACCCAATACCCACGGTGGCGGCTGTAAGGGCCGGCGCATCGTTGATACCGTCGCCCATGTAAAGGGTGTTCGCCTTGGCGGTTTCAGCGCGGACCAGCGCCAGTTTCTGCTCGGGGCTTTGGTTGGCGTGGACCTCGGTGATGCCGACCTTGTCCGCCAGGTATCTGACCTCGCTTTCGCGGTCGCCCGAGACGATGAGGGCCCGGGTGATCCGGTGGCAGGGGCGGAGGTGGCGGATGAAGGACTTCCCCTCGGCGCGGGGTTCGTCCCGGAAGCGGAACGTGGCCAGGTATTTGCCGTCGCGGAGGGCGACGCATTCGAGGCCCCCCTCGGAGGGTGGCATGATTTTCAGAATATCCGGGGAGGTTTTGGCCAGTTTTTTCCGGCTGGTCACCAGATAGGTGTGGCCGTCGATCACCCCCAGGAGGCCCTCGCCCGGTTTCTCGCTGACCTCGACCGCCTCTTCCACGGTGATGCGGGAGTTTGTGGCGGCCTCGACCACGGCGGCGGCCAGTGGGTGGCGGGAGTACCTCTCGAGGCTGGCGATGCCTGCCAGCGCATCCTCGGGTGTGTGGCCGGCGGCGGGCAGTGTTTCCACCAGTTTGGGCTCGCCATAGGTGAGTGTGCCGGTCTTGTCGAAGATGGCCACCTTGCAAGTAGCGATTTTTTCCAAGGCAGCCGGATCCTTGATGATGATGCCCCGGCGGGCCGCGAGCGAAATGGAGCCGATGATGGCAACCGGAATGCCTATGAGAAGGGGGCAGGGAGTGGCCACCACCAGGACGGCCAGGAATCGGGTCAGGTCGCCGCTGAGGAACCACGCGGCCAGGGCGATCGCTACCGCGATGGGAGTGTATACCGATCCGATTTGGTCACCCAGCCTGCGGATGGCGGGACGGGCCTGTTCTGATTCCCGCATGACCTGCATGATCTTGGCGTAGCGGGAATCGACGGCCTTCCGGTCGGCGCGAATGGTGAGTGCCCCCTCGCCGTTGATAGCGCCGGAAAGGACGCCTGCGCCCACCGCCTTGGGCAGCATGAACGGCTCGCCCGTGAGATAGGATTCGTTCATGGTGCTGTGGCCGTCGAGCACTGTGCCATCGACCGGGCAGGTCTCGTGCGGGAACACGACCAGGGTATCGCCCACCTCGACCTCGCCGAGGGGGATATCACCGAAAGTTTGGCCGGATTTCTTGTGAGCCACCGCGGGAAGACGCTTGGCCAGGGCTTCCAAGGCGAAGGACGCCCTGCGGACCGCGTAGGCTTCCAACGCCTGGCCGCCCGACAGCATTAGTACCACCAGGCTGCCGGCCAGGTATTCGCCCAGAAAGACGGCGGTGAGGATGGAGATGCCAGCCAGGAGGTCGGCATTGAATTTACCCTTCACCAAGTGGAAGGTGAGCTCGGCCACGAGGGGAAGGCCGGCGAGCAGGACAACGAACAGGGGTAGCCAAGCAGCCTTGAGCCCTGCTACTTGGGCGGTGGGGAGGAAGTAAAGCAACAGCAAATGGAGGGCGATGCCCACCAAGGCGATGGAGGCAATGATCCATTCCCGTTGCAATCCGGTTTGGGGTTTAGGGCTTGGTGCGGACACGATGGATTCCGTTCGGCGTAGGGTATCCCCACAGTATACCCTTGCCATAGAGTGAAGGGGCGGGACGGCTGGCGTGGGCCGGGTTCGGGCGGGAAGAGGGGTTCGGCAGCACATGTTCAAGCATCTGGAATTGGCGCGGCCGTTGGCCATTTTTGATCTGGAAACCACCGGCACCAATCCGGAGCGAGACCGGATTGTGGAAATCAGCGTGGTGAAGGTGGGGCCGGGCGGCGGGGTGGAAACCAAGACCCGGCGGGTGAATCCGGGGATTCCGATCCCCAAGGCCGCTACTGCTGTGCATGGCATTTCGGACGCTGATGTGGCCGGGGAGCCATTGTTCCGTCAACTGGCCAAGGGTTTGTCGCAGTTTTTGGAGGGGTGCGACCTGTGCGGATACAACATCCGCCGATTTGACTTGCCCTTTTTGAATGCGGAATTTGTGCGGGCCGGGGTGGAATTCACCGTTCAGGGGCGGTCGGTCTTGGATGCCATGGAAATCTTTCACCGGGAGGAACCGCGGGATTTGACCGGCGCGGTTCGGTTTTACCTGGAGGAGGCGCATACCGGGGCGCATGGCGCCGAGGCGGACGCGATGGCCACGGCCAGGGTGTTGGATGCGATGGCGGGGCTTTATGCCCACCTGCCCAAGGGCGTGGAGGCGCTCGACAAATCAATGCGATTTCCCAACCAGATGGATGTGGCCGGAAATTTCGAGAGCGTGCGGGGTAAGCCGCGTTTCACCTTCGGGAAGCACCAGGGGAAATACCTGGCTGATGTGGTGAGGGATGACCCCGGCTACCTGAGCTGGATTCTGGGCGGTAGCTTTCTGGATGACACCAAGACGATCGTCCGGCTGGCGATGCAGCCGGACCTTTTTTCCGCACCGAGGGACGGCGGCGAAGACGGGGCCTCAGGTGGGTAGGCCCAGTGCCTTGCGCTTTTCCAGCAGAAACACCAGGTGGTGGTCGAGATGGCGGATGGGTTGGAGCAGCAATTGGCGCAGGGAAACCGAACCAGTTTCTGTGTGGATGGCGACGCGCTGCCAGGAGTGACACGGTTGGCGGCGAAGGACGCGCGCCATGTGTTTGCGCAGAGTGCTGAAAAGGGACTGTTCTTCCGCAAGCACCAGATCCTGGTAGCCGATGCGCTCGGGGTAGTGCCTCTCATCCACGCCCACCAGTAGGGGTTTGTCTAGGGCGATTGTTCGCTCCAGGCGTTCGGTGAAAAAAATCTCGGTGCCGGCCAGGTGAGCGACCAATTCGAGGGCGCTCCATTTTCCCTCAACCGGACGCAGGCGGGCCTGTTCCTGGGAAATGCCTTCCAAGGCTCCTGCCAGTTTTTCGATGCCCTGCTCGTAGAGGATGATCAAGCGGTCCACGGGGAGGGCTTCGTCGTCGCGCTGCATGGCGTTCATGTAACCCGGGTCTCCTGAATAACTGCTCATTGCGGATTCACCAACAGCTCTCCTTCGCTCACCACCACTGCCTGCCCACCGAGAAACACCCTGTTTTCCCGGAGTCGCATGGTGACGATACCGCCACGGCGGGATGCCTGGTTGCCGACCAGATCATGCTTGCCAGTTTTTTTGGACCAGAATTCCGCAAGACAGCAATGGGCGGAACCGGTCACCGGATCCTCATCGACTCCAACAGCGGGGGCGAAGAAGCGGGAGACACAATCGAATTGAGAGTTGTCGGACGGGGCGGTGACGATGACGCCACGGCATGGAACGGTGCCCAGCAGCTTCAGATCGGGGCGCAAGTCTCGAAGGGCCTTTTCGTCGGGCAACTCGACCAGGTAATCCATGGAGTTTTTGCCGATATGGACGGGGGTGGCTGCGAGCGCCTGGATCAAGTTTGGCGGGGCAGGGCAGGGGACTGGCGGCAGCACCGGGAAGTCGAGTTCGAATTGTGATCCTTGCCTGTTGACGCGCAATTCACCGCTTTGGGTCTGGAAACGGACGGGCCCTTTGGCTGGCCAGAGATTCAGATGGTCGAGGGCCTTGGCGGCTGCGAGTGTGGCGTGGCCGCAGAGATCGACTTCGACGGCGGGTGTGAACCAGCGCAAGTGATGTCCGGAACCGGCGGGGACCAGGAAGGCAGTTTCCGCGTGGTTCATTTCCATGGCGACATTCTGCAGCCATGCATCCGATGGCCAGCGGTCGAGCGGAACCACGGCGGCGGGGTTGCCCTGAAACGGCTGGCTGGTGAAGGCATCCACCACCAGGAAGGGTTGGGTCATGGGGGGTCTCGTGACGGTTGCGGGGTATTCCCCCCGGAGAAACAAGCTCCATCGTAACTGGTGTTCGGCCTTTCAACCGGCATAATCGTAACGAACGGATCCCAATACCTGAATTGACAGGGGATGGCTGGTGACGATGAGAATTTTGTTGGGCAAAAGCCTGATTTAATGCTGGTTGACCAACCAGCGCCGGGGGGAAGGTTTCGCCCATGAATCCGATCATTTTCGCCATGCGGCACCCCATCACCATGATGATGCTGGTGGTGGCCTTGATCGGCGGGGGAAGCCTGGCGCTTTCCAAAATGCGGGTGGACATCTTTCCCCCGCTGAACCTGCCGCGGATTTATGTGTACCTGCAGTATGGCGGCATGAGTCCCTCCCAGATGGAAGGGCTGATCGTCAACCAGTTTGAATTGATGTTTCAGTATGTGGACGGCGTGTCTCAGGTGGAGTCCCACTCCATCCAGCAGGTGGCGCTGGTGAAGCTGTCGTTCTTCCCGGGGACGGACATGGGGTTGGCGATGGCGCAGGTGAGCGCCTGCGCGGCCAGGGCCATGTCGCAGATGCCTATCGGGACGTTGCCGCCGCTGGTGATCCGGATGGACGATGGCAGTGTCCCGGTGGGTTACCTGGTGCTCGAGAGCGAGTCGACGCCGCTGGGCAAGGTGGGCGACTTGGCCAACAACTATATCCGGCCGCTGGTGCAGAAGAATGTGCCTGGAACCATCGGTACCCCACCGTTTGGGCCGAATGTCCGCTCGATTCTGGTGAATGTGGACCCAGACAAGCTGCGCAACTACAACCTGAACCCGCAGGATGTGGTGCAGGCGCTGATGCGCGGCAATGTGGTGATACCGGCCGGCAACCTGTACATGCGGGATCTGATGCCCCTGGTTCCCACCAACGCGCTGGTGAAGAACATCCAGGAGATGGGGGAAATACCCCTGAAGCTGGGGGCAAATGTGTATATCCGGGATGTGGCGACCATCTCCGATTCGACGGATGTGAACTACGGATACGCGCTGGTGAACGGACGCAAGTCTGTTTATCTGCCCATCCTGAAGAAGGACACCGCCAGCACGCTGGATGTGGTTGCGAACATCCACGCGGCGATGCCTGCTTTCCGGGATGTGCTGCCCAAGGACGTGAAGATCAATTTCGAATTTGATGAGTCGCCCACCGTGGTGACGGCCATCAAGAGCGTGGGGACGGAGGGTATCATCGGTGCGGCCTTGACCGGTTTGATGATCATGCTGTTTCTGGGGGACTGGCGCAGCGTGATCGTGGTGGTGTCAAACATCCCGCTGGCGCTGATGGGATCTTTGTTTGGGCTGTATATCACGGGGAACAGCATCAACATCATGTCGCTGGGCGGTCTGGCGCTGGCGATCGGCATTCTGGTGGATGAGGCGACGGTGGAGGTGGAGAACATCCACGCGCAGTTCCACGGCGGGGCGACCCTTGCCCGGGCGGTGCGGCGGGGCAACAGCATCACCGCGGTGGCTCGATTGCTGGCGCTGGCCTGCATTTTGTCGGTTTTCATCCCAGCGTTCATCATGGAAGACCCGCTGCGGGCGCTGTTCATGCCGCTGGCGCTGGGAGTGGGGTTCGCGATGATCAGCTCGTACCTGCTCTCGAGCACCTTTGTGCCGGTGATGGCGGTGTGGCTCTTGAAGCTGAATCCCGAACATGTCGGCAAGAAGGGAATGTTCGACAAGGTTGAGGCCGCCTACGAGCGATTTGTGGGCGGCGTGGTGGCCTTGCGATACCTGGTGGTACCGGCCTACCTAGGTGTTGTGACCCTGATTTTGGTGGTGGCGGGGTCACGCCTGGGCACCGAATTGTTTCCGCAGATCGATTCGGGGCAGTTTGTGCTGAGGTATCGGCCGCCGCCGGGAACCAACTTCGAGGTGACCCGGCAAATGGGGCAGAAGGCGCTTGAGATCATCGAGCGTGAGGCGGGCAAGGACCAGATTGACATCAGCATCGGTTTCGCCGGGCAGATCGCGCCCTATTTCGGTTTGAACAACATGATCCTGCTGATGCGGGGGCCGGATGACGGCATGCTGCGTGTTGCCTTCCGGGAAGGGAGTGGCGTTGAGCTGGATGCCTTCCGCGAGAAAATGCGGAAGAAATTGCCGGAGGAGATAGCCCCTTGGCTAGCCGGGGTGATGGTGTCGCGGGGTGTGCCGCAGTCGGAGGCCGAGTCGCGGGCGAAGGAGATCAGCTTCGGATTCGAGCCGGGGGACATGGTCAGCAATGTGATGAGCTTCGGCTCCCCGACGCCGCTTGAGATTGTGGTCTATGGCCCGAACCTGGCCGATGTGCGGGAACACGCGACACGCATCAGGGACAAAATGACGAAGATCGGGTGCCTGCGGGATGTGCAGTTTCACCAGACTCTGGACTACCCGTCTGTGGATGTGACCATCAACCGTGAGAAGGCCGGTCTTTCGGGTGTGGATGTGCAGAATATCGGCGACTCGGTGCTGGTGGCGACGAACTCGAGCCGTTATGTGGCCTTGAACTACTGGCAGGACCAAAAGACCGGTTTCGACTACCAAGTGGAGGTGCTGGTGCCCACCCAGCGGATGACCTCGACCCTGGATGTGGAGAACCTGCCGCTTCGGATGGTGAATCCCGTGCTGAACCTGATGGTGCGGGATGTGGCGGACGTGAAGGCAGGGGTGATTCCCGGACAGATCGACCGGACCTCGTCGCAGCGGTACATCAGCATTTCGGCCAATCTGGAAGGCGCGGACCTTGGAACCGCCTCGCGGCTGGTGGAACAGGCGGTGGCGGATGCCGGGCAACCTCCCAAGGGGGTGCGGTTGATGACCCGTGGGCAGACCGGAACGATGAACGACATGTTCCGGTCGCTGGGAATCGGTTTGGGGATCGCGGTGGCGGTGATCCTTGTGCTGTTGACGGCCTACTTCCAGGCGCCCCGGCTGGCGCTGACCTCGATCGCGGCGGTTCCGGGCGTGATCTCGGGGGTGGTGCTGGCGCTGGTGCTGACGCACACCACCCTGAACATCGAATCCTTCATGGGGTCGATCATGTGCATCGGGGTTTCGGTATCGAACTCGGTGATGATGGTGACCTTCATGAATGATCGCTGGCTGGAAGGGATGGCGGTGCGGGAAGCAGCGGTCAAGGGTGCGGCCGGGCGTTTGAGGCCGATCATCATGACCGCCTGCGCGATGACCATCGGCATGCTGCCGATGGCATTGGCCCTGGAGGAGGGATCGCAGATGCAGGCACCGCTGGGCCGGGCGGTGATCGGCGGGCTGGTTTTTTCGACATTCTCCACACTGCTTGTGTTGCCGGCAGTTTTCAGCCTGATGTTGGGGAACCGGAAGCCGGTTTCGGTATCGATCGACCCGGATGATCCGGACGGCTTGACTTTTGACGGCGGGGACAAGCTGTCCGGTCATGCCGGCCATGCGGAGGTGGGACAATGAGGCGATCGATTCGACAAGCATTCTCCCTGGCGGGCATGCTGATTGCTGGCGTCGCCGGTTGCGGCAAAAAATCCGATCCAGCCCCTGCTGCACCCACCATGCCCAAGGTGGACCTGACACATCCGGCGAAACGCGACATTTTGCGGGTGGTGGGGCAGCCGGCTTTTGTGAACGCGTACGAGCAAACCTCGGTGTTTCCGAAGCTGACCGGGTTCATCGAAAAATGGAATGTGGACATTGGTGACAAGGTCAAGAAGGACCAGGTTCTCGCGACATTGTTCATTCCTGAACTGCTGGAAGAACACCGGCTGAAAAAAGCCAAGGTGGAACTGGACCGCGTGCTGGTAGACCAGTCCCGCAAGGTGGTGGACGCGGCCGATGGAACCCTTCGGGCTGCGGTGGCCAGGGTGGGGCAGGCGCGGGCCGATGTGGGGAAATTCGAGGCGGAGGTTGTCCGCTGGCAATCGGAAGTGAGGCGATTGACCGGACTGGTGGAGCAGCGGGTGGTTGACAAGCAGATCCTGGATGAATCGACCCGACAACTGCGGTCGAACGAGGCGGCCCGGGACGCGGCTTTATCCGCGGTTTTGGTCGCGGAGGCTCAGCGCGTGGCGCGGGATGCCGAGCTGGCCAAGGCGAAGGTGGATGTGCAGGCGGCCGAGGCCCAGGTGAAGGTGTCGGAGGCGGATGAGAAACGCGTGTCGGCGCTGGTGGGGTATATCGAGCTGAAGTCGCCATTTGACGGGATTGTGGTGCTACGCAATGCCAACCGGGGTGATTTCACCCAAGGGGTATCGGGTGACCAGACGGCGAACAAGTATTCCCCGCAACAGAGTTCACAGAACGCGGCGCCGGTCTTCGCGGTGGCGCGGACGGATGTGGTGCGGGTGTTTGTGGATGTGCCCGAGCAGGATGCCAACTATGTCTCCACGGGCACCCCCGCGGAGGTGCGACTGGAAGCGTTCAACGATTTGATTCTCCCCTCCCAGGTGGCCAGGACATCCTGGTCGCTGAACCTGCTGACGCGTACCCTGCGCGCCGAAATTGACCTGGAGAATATCGACGCCAAATTGCTACCGGGCATGTACGCCTACGGGTATGTGAAGATCCGGCGGAACGGTGTTTTAGCCATCCCTGCCAACTGTGTGACCAAGCGAGGCGAGGATCGGGTGGTTTTCCTCAACCAAAATGGCAAAGCCCGGCAGGCCCGTGTGCGTCTGGGGCCCGGTGATGGCACCTGGGTGGAACTGGTCGCTCTTGAAAAGGACGGGAAATTCGCGCCGGGAGATGCCGGAATGGAATTGATGTCGGGGGATCTGGATGAGTTGCAGGACGGGCAGGAAGTGAAGATTGCCAGCCCCGAGAAGGACAGTGCCAAGGTCAAGGAATGATCGGCGCCACCTGGATTTCCAGGGGGATGTTGCAGGATTGGTTGGCGCAGGGTAGGCCGGTGACTGGGGGCAGGTCGAAAGGCCTGTCGGTGTCGACATCGAGGATATTGCCGCCTAGCCGCTGGCAGGCCAGTATCTCGGCGGGGTAGCCCACCGACCGGAAGAGGGAAAACTGGGCGCGGTTGTAATCCTGCACGGCCTGGAAGTAGTTTTTGTAGGCGCCATCCAGTTGATTTAGCGCGGCGACCACTTCCTGGGGGCGGTTGACCAGGTTCAACACATCGCCAAAACGCGTGGTTTGCCCCATGCCCTTGAGGTTGCCATCGAAGCTGGTCAGGGCGTTGCGGAGCCCCGTGTCCGCCAGGCCCACACGCACGGTGGCGGAGCGCAATTGGGCGTGTGTCTTGGCCACCTCGGCGGCGACGCGGTCCTGAACCTGGAAGAGATCGATCAGGGCCTGGTACCTTTGGGCATCGCGCTCTTTGATGAGCGCCCGGTTGCCCAGGCCGAAATTTTTCAATTCCCAAAGCACGGCGGCGTTGACATCAAAGCGGCTGCCCCAATCCATACTGCTGTTGGGCCCCGAACCGGCCGCACCGGTGATGAGCGGGTTGCCGTTGCCGTTGGCGCCGCTATTGCCCTGCAGCACCAGGCTGGGAATGAGCGGGCGCATCCTTTCCTGCTTGAGGCGCACCAGGGTGGCCTGGACGAAGGCCTGTGAGGCCGCCAGTTCCGGCCGGTTGGTCAGGCCCACGGGGATGAGATGGTCCACCTCCTGGCTGGGTGAGATCAGCAGGGTGGCCATGTGGGGCGGTTCGGTGGGAACCATGTTGGCGGTGGGATTCAGCCGTAGGAGGCGGGCCAATTCGGCGCTGGAGACCAGCCAGTCTTCCCGGGCCTTGACCGCCACTTCCTCGAGGTCTGCCAACAGGGTGCGGGCGCGGTCGGTCTCGATAGGGGCGGACAGGCCGGCGCCTAAACTCTCGACCCGACGCACCAACTCGCGTCCCTTGAACACCGTGTCCACAGCCCCGGCCATGCGGCCCCGGGCTTGCTGGACATTGAAGTAGGCGAGGGCGACTTCCATGAGGGCATCGTTCTTCGCCGCCTGCACTTCAAGGCGTTTGGCCCGGAGAACCTGTTTGGTTGCCAGAGGGGTGTAGATGGCGTCGGTGGTGGCGAAGATTGCCTGGACGCCCGGGCCGAGGGTGATGGCCTGTCGGCTGTTGTTGTAGGGGTAGCCGGAGGAGGGACCGGGGTAAAGCCCGTCGTGGCGGTAGTAGTCGATGCCGGCGTAAATGTTCGGCAACCAAAGGACATGTGCTTTTTCGTACTCAGCCGCTGCGACCGCCTCGGCCGCCTTGGCCGCATCGATGATCAAGGGCCTTGCGTCTGACAGTTGCAAAGCGGTGGGCAGGTTGATGGGGATGGGGAGAGCGTCAGGGGGTGTGGTGTCCTGCCGGAATTCGGTAGGGGCCGTGGTGTTGGCTGCCTTGGGACCTTCCAAGATTTCCGGGCCGGGGGGCGGATCGAGGCCCGGGGTGGCGGCGCGTAGGGGCTTGGGCGCTGGTTTGGGAGGGGGCAATTCACTTTGGCACGTTCCGCCCGTTACCCAAGAAAGGGTGACCAACAACGCCCAGGCGTAGATTATCTGGCTTTTCCAAGGCATTTCCAGAGAACCCTCCACACCGTGATGCCAGACACGGGCACCTGTTGGGAACATCGACGCACCGGCGGGCCAATCCACAAACCAAGCAGTCAGGGATTAACCGTCGTTTCCGTTGAGGCAGGTGCGAAAGGAAAATCTTGCCGAAATTTACAAACTGGTGGGCGTGATGCCTCGGAAGGAATCTGAAAATTTCATTGAACCGGGCCGCTCCCGATGTCCGATGGGAACGATGCGATGGACTCCCCTCCTAGAACCTGCAACCGGATGAAAACCCATGAATCCAGCCAACACCCCGTGCCGGTCGCTGTTCATTGGCAGTCATCCCGGGCAGGAACTGATGGTTTTCGGGTGGTTGGTGGAAAACAAACCGGATGTGTTCATCCTGACCGACGGATCGGGCGCCAAAGACCGACCGCGGATTGACAGTTCGCGTCAGGTGCTGGAGGCAGCCGGGATCGTTCCGGGCAGCCTATTTGGTGGACACACCGACCGGGCGCTTTACGGGCATTTGGTTGGGCATAACGGCAGTTTTTTTGTGGACCTGGCGGAGATGGTGGCCAACCACATCCTGGGGCGAGGGATCCAATTGGTAGTGGCCCCCGCGGCCGATGGATTCAATCCGGTACAGGACGCGCTGCGTTTGGTGGTTGACGCGGCTTGCCGGTTAGTGGCCCAGCACGGGGTGCGGAACCTGGAAAACCGGGGGGTTCACCTGCAGGCCAGGCCGGAGGAAGGGATGTCGGACCGGTTGAGCCGGGTGGTGATTTTGGATGATGACACGCTGACCCGGAAGGTGGAATTGGCGCGGGCATTCCAAGGACTGGAAATCGCGGCCGAAAACCTGCTGGCGACCTTTGGTCCGGAAGCCTACAGGGTGGAGGTGCTGCGGAGGGTGACCCGGCCCCTGATGGTTCCCTGCGTGGAGCCTGAATACGAGAAGCATGGCGCTATGCGGGTGGCCGCGGGTTTGTATCCGACGCTGATCCGGTACGCGGACCATCTGGCCCCGGTGAACTGGGCGTTGCGCAGCCATCTGGAGGGGCCCGCTTATTCCCTGGCCCGGGCGGCCTGATAGGGCGATACAAAAGAAAAGGGAACAGGCGGCATCCTACTGGAGGCCCCCGTTCCCTTTTACCGTTTTGGGAGATTAGCCAAACAGGGGAGCCATCACCTGGCCCCTGTTGAGCTGGGCCGGGCGATTCTGGCGATCGCGCAACTCGCTTTCATGGTCGATTCCCAGGCAGTGGTAGAGCGTGGCGCCGAGGTCATCAGGGCTATAGGGCGGGGTGACTGGGTAGGCGGCAGTTTTGTCGGACTGGCCCAAAACCTGACCCTGGCGCACGCCGGCCCCGAAGAACAGTCCGCTGAAGCAGGGGGCCCAGTGGTCGCGACCCGCCACTTTCTGGTCAACCTTGGGAGTGCGGCCGAATTCGCCCATCACCACCACCAGCACATCCTTGTCCATTCCGGTTTCAGTGAGGTCGTCTAACAGGGCGGAAACACCCCTGTCGAGCGGAGGGAGCAGGTCGTTTTTCAGGCGCTTGAAATTGTTCTCGTGGCTGTCCCAATTCTGGACGGGGCCCATGTTGGCCTGGATCACTTTCACCCCTGCCTGGGCCAGGCGGCGAGCCAGCAGCAGGGATTGGCCGAAGGAGTGGCGGCCGTACCGTTCGCGGTTTTTCTCGGGCTCGCGCCTCAGGTCGAAGGCTTCGGCCACCGCGCCGCTGCCCAGCACCTCGGCTGCCTTTTGTTGTTGCTGTGAGAGGCGGCGGCTTTCGGAAAGCTGCAGCAATTCCTCCTGGGCTGTGTTGATGGAGGTGAGCAGTTCCATGCGGTCGCGCATGTGAGTGACGGAGAGGCCGGCCGGCAGGGTGAGGTTGGCAGCCTTGAAATTGGGGCGGGCGGGATCCTGGGTGATCTGCCAAGGGTCATGGCGGGGTCCGAGGAACCCACCGTGCTGGCCGGGCCAAACGAGCGGGCCGGCCGCCAGAAAGGTGGGCAGGGTAACTGCGGAGGGAATTCCGGAAGGGGCCGGTGCAAAATAGGAGACGGCGGCGCCGTAGCAGGGCCAATCATCCCGTGACAGGGGCTTGTCGAAACGCACACCCGGTTGCAGGGCCCCGGTGATGATGTGGTGTGTGGCGGCGGTGTGGTTGTTGTCCTTGTGGCTGAAGCTGCGAACGGTGGTGAGGCGGTGGGCGCGGGCGGCCAGCATGGGGAGGTGCTCGCCATAGTGGACCCCGGCCAGGCTGGTTTTCACCACGCCAAATTCCCCACGAACCTCCACGGGGCTGTCGGGTTTGGGATCAAATGTGTCGATGTGGCTGGGGGCACCCGTCTGAAAGACCAGAATCACCGATTTGGCACGGGCTTTTGTGGTCAGGGCCTGGCCCAAGGAGGGCAAACCCATCGACAGGAAGCTTGAAAAGCCGACCTGCATCACTGATCGGCGGTTCCAGCCGGAATGGGCAGCGGGGGGCATGGGATTTTCCCTGACCGAGGCAAGGGCTTGTCGGAGAACCGACTGGGGGTGTTTGGCAAGAAAAGTATAGCACAGCTACAGGGTTGAAGAAACCTGAATCGATGCCAGACTGTCTGGAGGTTGGCGGGATTTCAAGAATCGGCGAAAGCTTGGATGAATTCTTTGGATGGGGGACCGGAAATGGGAAATCAGGCCACGGTGGTTCGATTTATTTTGGCGATCGCTTTGGCCTTGGCGGCCGAAGGAGCGGCGGCCCGCCTGGTGGCCCAGGACATCCGTGTGGACGGGAGGCTGGTGGGGCGGGTGGATCCGGATGGGGAAGTACGCGTGAATGGTCGCCTGGCCGGAAAATTTGAATCGGATGGGGATGTCCGAGTGAATGGCCGGCTGGTGGGGAAGATTGACCCAGATGGTTCGGTTCGGTCGAACGGGCGTTTGCTGGGGAAGGTGGAGGCGGACGGGGATGTCCGCAAGGATGGTCGGCTGGTGGGGAAGATCGAGGCCGATGGCGATGTCCGGGAGAATGGCCGGCTGATCGGAAAGGCCAAGGGCGTGCCCCGGCGGCGGGCGGCGGTGCTGTTTTTCTTCGATCTGATCCCCCTCCGGTAGGAGCCCGCGGCCACTTGTTGGACAGCCATTGGAGCCCGGCTTAGGATGCGAACGCGGTGGCTAGTGAGTGCCACCATGAGATTCCGTATCCCGGGGGACAATCCGATGAGGAAGTTGGGGCTATGCGTTTTGGCGATGGCGTGGATGGGCGTATCAGTGCGGGCCCAGAACGCGGTAACGCCGCTCAAGGCTAATGACCGGATTGTCTTTTTGGGTGACTCGATCACGCAGGCCGGTGCCGGGCCGAAAGGCTATGTGACCTTGGTTCGTGAAAACCTGGACAAGAATGCCAAGGACCTGAAGGTGGAGGTGATCGGCGCGGGGATCAGTGGGAACAAGGTGCCCGACCTGGAAAAGCGGTTGGACCGGGATGTGCTGTCGAAAAAACCGACGGTTGTAGTGATCTATATCGGCATCAACGATGTGTGGCACGGCCAGAATGATCCGGCCAAAGGCACCCTCCCTGAACGGTTTGAATCGGGCCTGGGCGGCATTGTGGACAAGATCCAGTCAAGCGGGGCCCGGGTGGTTTTGGCCACCCCGAGCCTGATTGGCGAAAAGAAGGACGGCGCGAACAAGCTGGACGCGAAGCTGGACCAGTATTCCGGGCTCACGCGCAAGTTGGCCGCGGAAAAGAAAACCGGGCTTTGCGACTTGCGCCAGGCCTTTTTGGACCATGTGGCCAAGAACAATCCGGACAACAAGGATTCTGGAATACTCACCTCAGACCGCGTGCACCTGAATGAGGCAGGGGACCGTTTTGTGGCGGCTGAAATGCTGAAGGCCATGGGCCGCTAGGGGTCAGAACTCCATGGCATCCAAACGCACTCTTCCCGCGTGCAGGGGGAAGAGTGTGGCGGTTCCAGCGACAATGCCACCCATGAGCAGACCGGCAATGGTGACCGGCCAGCCCCAGACGGGGAAGCGCTCCAGGCCCACCGCGTGGGCGATATGCCAGGGCAGCGCGGAGATGGTCAGACAGCCCAGCAGAAAGGTGAGGCTGATCACCAGACTGAGGGTGCCACCATATCCCACAGCAATGCGAGAGGGGTCTTTCTCCTGAAAGCTGGGCCACACCGCGCCTAGGCCGGCGGCCAGACCACTCAGCCCACTGGCCAGGTAGATGGCGCTGATCTGGTGCACCACCCATCCACCGGGGGGCAGTTCCAGCATGGAGTCGCTGAGGGCAACCAGTGGCAGCGCGAACAGCAGGCAGAGCAGTAACGAGAAGAAGTATTTGCCACGCACCCAGTGGAGGCGGGAAATGGGGGTGAGGCCGAGCAGCCAGACCCGCCGACCTTCCAGGCTGACCAGCGGGAAGACGAAGCGCCCGCACGAGGCGCACAGCAGCATTCCGACCACCGCGAGATTCAGCAGGCTGAGGCCGTTGCGGAAAGAGGGTGGGATGTCGCCAGGAAACATTCGGCGCAGCGAGGAAAAGTAGAACGCGAGCATCACCAGGAACAGAAGCCCCTGACCCCATTGGCGAACATCGCGACGGAAAGTGCGGAAATCTTTCAGCAGCAGGGCGCGCTCCTGGACGCTCAATCCTGGAACCCAGCCCGGCAGGGCGTCGAGCCAGCGGAAGCGGGAGATATTCTGCTTCCGCTCTTGCTGGCTGAGGCGGTCCACGCCGATGCGGTACCAGTAGCGGGCCAACAAGGCTGCCAGGCAGAAAGCCATGAAGCCGGTGGACAGCGTTAGAGCCAGGTAGCGCAGGGCAGGTTCCACCTGGCCGCGGGCCGCCTGCCGCAGGCCCTGTGATTGCCAGTGGGTGGGAAGCCATGCGGCCGAGGCGAAGCGCACATGGCCCAGCACCTCATTGAGCACCTCCTCATCACCCGACCGGGCGTACCGCAGGTTGCGCAAGCCCATGCCAATCCAGATCAGCGCACCCAGGGTGATGATCACGGCCAGAGTTGCCAGAGCCTCCTTCCGCCGTCTGGGAATCCAGCGAACCAGGGTGAGACAGAGCATGGCACCCAGAGAGCCTGGAAGCAGCGGAATGGACAGGAAATAAGCCGGCAGCAGCAGGTAATACAGGGGCCCCGCCCGGACGGAAAGGCCATAGGCCAGCAACATCGGCAGTGCCAGCAGGATGAGTGCGGCGCTGGAAAAGAGCAGCGCACCGGCGAACTGGTGGGCGAAGACCCGGTCATCGGGCACCGGCTTGGCGAGCAGGAAGGATGCCTCGGGGGAATCGAACAGACTGCCAAACAGGATGAGGCCGGTGGACAGGCAGAGCAGGGTGGCCAGCGTGAGAAAGAAAAGGTCGAGCAGGAGGCCGACGATGTCGCCTCCCAAGGGGAGCTTCTGCTGGCGCAGGAAGGCGAATCCGGCCAGACTGGTGCCAAAGCCGAAGCCCGCAACCAGCAGGCTGGAGAAGGCGATGCTGGCCGGGCGCACCCAGTTCTCGCCCCGGATGCCCCGCAACTGGTTGCGGATGAGGCTCCATTTCAGCCTGGCGAAGACCTCAAGGCCGGGAACTGCGTTCATGGCACGTCCATTCCGGCGGGTTGCTCCTCGGGTTGGGTAAGCTTGAGGAAGACATCCTCGAGTGGGCCGCTGTGGGCGGCCTGGTCGCGGAGTTCGGCGAGGGTGCCGCAGCCGATGAGTTTTCCACCCAGGATGATGCCGATGCGGTCGGCAAGTTGCTCAACCACATCGAGGGAATGGGAGGAAAGGAAGACCGTGTTTCCCTTGGCGGTGTGGGCGCGGAGGATGTCCTTCAGTTGGCGTACACTGCGGGGATCCAGGCCGACGGTGGGCTCATCGGTGATCAGCAGGGCGGGTTCGGGCAGCATGGCCGCGGCGAAGACGGTGCGCTGGCGCATGCCGTGGGAGAACCGCTCGGTCAGTTGATCGATGAAACGGTCCAACTCGAACAGGCGGATGACCTCCGTGATCCGGCGGTTGGCGTGCTCCTTGTCCATGCAGTGGAGTTCGGTGGTCAGCTCGAGGAATTCGCGGGCGGTGAGATGCTCGTAGCAGTAGGGAAGGTCGGGCACATAGCTCATGCGGGCGCGGGCCTGCAGGCCTTGGGTGGCCAAGTTGAAGCCGTCCACCTCGATGGAGCCCAAGGTGGGACGCAGCAGGCCGCACAGTAGTTTGATGGTGGTGGTTTTGCCAGCCCCGTTTGGGCCCAGGAAGGCGAACAACTCGCCGGGCCTGAGTTCAAGATTTAGGTCACGGACGGCCCAATGCTGGCCATACTGTTTGGCGACGCCTGTGAGTCGGGCGCGCGGGGTTGTGGTGGCAGTCATTACTGCAGCAACTCCTCCCTGACTAGTTCCCAAAGGTCTGCGCCGGGGCCGGAACCCAGGCGCACCCGCTGCCGCATCACCTTGCCGGTCTGCACAGCGGACCAAATGGTTATCTCCAGATCTTCCCGGGTGGCGGTGATTTTCCAGCAGAGTAACTCACCCTCGGTATCGGGAGGGTTTTCCATTTGGCGGGAGACTTCGCAGCCGACTGGTTGGCCACCGTGGGACTGATTGGCGGTGAGAAGTGAGTCAGCGAGGGGATCGATGAGACGGGCTGTCCATCGCTGGCCGGCACGCAGGCCGTTCCAGCGCCAGGCCGGGTGCAGGAGGGAAAGCATGGCGCGTCCCTCACCCACCGGGAAATCGATTGTTTGGCCGGGCAGCCTGGTCTCGGGGGAGACATCCAGGGTCGCGGCCTTCTCACCCAGCATGCTGTTCCCGCGACGGGCGAGGACCGTGGTCACCTCGCCGCCGGGGATCTTGATGAGGGAAGAAGCCGCCTGGGGTTGGCCGGTTCGGTCCACTTCCACCATGGATTTGGCCGGGAGCCAGCCGGCGGACAAGGCCGTGGGTGTTGGGCCGGTTTGCTTCACGCCCTGAGCGCTGAACTCGGCGGAAGAGCGGAAGGTATCGGTTGCCGGATCGTGGGTGAGCTGGATGCGGGCCAATGCGATCTCCCTGCCGTTGAGGAAGATGCGGAACCGGGCCGGTGCGGAGGCGGTGGTCTCATCACTGAGGGAAATGCCTGTGCCCGGAGGGGCGCCCGTGCGAATCACAGGCCAGACGACCACCGCGAACTGCCAGCCCAAGGCGGCAAACCAAAACAGAACCAGCGCGATCAAGGTGGTGCGGCCGGGCATATCTATATTTTAGCACAAACTGAAAGGCGAGCCGTTCCTAGAATATTTTTGAACTCCAGACACCCTTGCCGAGGCACGCATCATGCAGCCAACTGTCCCGTCCCGTTCCATCACGGTGGGTGTGCCCCGCGAAATCAAAACGCACGAATCGCGCGTGGGCATGATTCCGGTGGGGGTGGAGGAACTGACCCGACGGGGGCATCGGGTGTTGATCCAGGCCGGGGCAGGCCAGGGTAGCGGTATTTCGGATGAAGAATACAGCCGGCATGGCGCGCGCATTGTGCCGGAGGCGGAAACCATTTGGTCGCAGGCCGACCTGGTGGTGAAGGTGAAGGAGCCGTTGGAGCTGGAATGGCCCCTGATGCGGCAGGGGCAGATGATTTTCACTTACTTTCACTTCGCTGCCAGCGAAGCGTTGACCCGGGCGGTTCTGGCCTCGGGTGCCACCGCGATCGCTTATGAGACAATCCACGATGCGAAGGGAGCGTTGCCCCTGCTGACCCCCATGAGCGAAGTGGCGGGGCGGATGAGCGTGCAGGAGGGGGCCAAGTATCTGGAGCGGCCCTTCGAGGGGCGGGGGATTCTGCTGGGTGGAGTGCCTGGTGTGGCACCGGCGCATGTGGTGGTGCTGGGCGGCGGGGTGGTGGGATCGAACGCGGCCAAGGTGGCGGCGGGATTGGGTGCCCGGGTAACGCTGCTGGACATCAACCTGGACCGGCTGCGTTATCTGGATGATGTGATGCCCAAGAACGTGGCCACGGTATTCAGTGACCGGCACAGCATTCTGGACAGTGTGCGCACGGCAGATCTTGTGATCGGGGCGGTGCTGATTCCGGGTGCCCGTGCCCCTAGGTTGTTGCGTCGGGAGGACCTGAAGGTGATGCAGCCGCGGTCCGTGATCATCGATGTGGCGATTGACCAGGGGGGATGTGTGGAGACCTCGCGGCCGACGACCCACGATCACCCGACCTACCTGGTGGATGATGTGGTGCATTACTGCGTGACGAACATGCCGGGGGCGGTGGGGCGTACCAGCACCTACGCGCTTACCAACACCACGCTGCCGTATGTGCTGCAACTGGCGGGGCGTCCCCTGGACGAGGCGCTGGCGCGCAATGCTGGCCTGGCTGCCGGTGTGAACATCCGCGCGGGCCAGGTGACCAACGCGGCGGTGGCGGAGACCTTCGGGTTGCCTTTGCAAACATAGGCTTGAATGTTGAGTTTGCCCGTAGTTTTTATCCTCCTGCCAGCGGGTGGGCTTGTCTCCCTTTTTGACAAACCAAATAATCCAAGGGTATTACCTGATAATTTTTTTGTAAAAAGGCGGCAGCTTTTTATAAAAAAATATCCTATTTTATGGAGTGGCCATGAAGAAGTCTATTGTCGCAAGCCTTTTCCTTTTGGTGGCGGTTGCCTCGGGGATTGCGGATGAGTTTTCGGGTTTCATCACCCGGTTTGGAGACGGCAAGATGACCGTCAAAAAATCCAAAGGTGGTGAGGCACCCGATGAAATCACCCTGAAGGTTCCCGACACTGTCAGGATTGTTAGGGGCAAGTTCAACATGGGCACGATGAAGATAGAAGCCAGTGGTGACTTCGAGGGAGGCAAAGACGCGTTCGTTAGACAGGTTCAAGAGACCAACGAGAAAATCAAGAGGTATATCGATGAGGGTAAGAAAGGATTCGGGCCAGGTGTCTTTGCCAGCTTCGTCACTCAGGGTGACAAGGTCGTCGAAGTCCGGGTTGTTGGCGGAGGCAAGAAGAAGCAAGAACGGTAACTTTTCAATGATCAAAATCGGAAAATAAAAACAAAAATCCGTAACCTTCCAGCCGACTGCCGTGAACGAGTGTGGGAGAAGGAAAAAACCGGCGGCTGCAGAAGAGACTGCGGCGCCACCGGGAAGAACTGCTCATCTTCCTGGATAATGAGGAGGTTGCACCGGACAACAATGCCGGGGAGCGGGGATTCCGACCGGTGTGTTCCGGAATACAGATAGACCAATGGCAGCGAGAAAGGGGCCCAAACCCAAGCCACCTTAATGACCATCCTTCATACCCTCAAGATGCGCGGGCACAACCCACTGCAGGTTTTGGTGGTTGCATTGAAGGCTTACTGGCATTCAGGGCAACTGCCGCCTTTGCCAACAAAAATCACGGCAGAAGGCTGAAAGGTTACAGTATTTGTTAGTGCGTACCTGATTTGCCAGAAGCTTCTACCCCCAACCTTGAGCGTCCGACGGAGGTCACTTTGGAAATTACACGGGTTGGCTCGCAACCTTCCATACTAGGATCCGCGGAGTATTTCACCGGGGCTGTCCGCATCAATTCCTTGTTCCCGGTGAGACCCCCGGCCCGTGCCGCCGCGAACAGTGTCACCTTTGAACCGGGTGCCCGCACCGCCTGGCACACCCACCCCCTAGGCCAAACCCTGGTGGTCACCGCCGGTTGCGGCTGGGCGCAAACCGAAGGCGGTCCACTGGAGGAAATTCATCCCGGCGATGTGATCTGGTTTCCACCTGGCGTGAAACACTGGCACGGCGCCACTCCCACCACGGCCATGACCCACATCGCGATTCAGGAAGCCCAAGACGGCAAGATGGTCGAATGGCTGGAGAAGGTGGCGGAGGAACAATATCGGAGGTGATTTAGCCTATTCCGAAAGCTTCGCCTGTTAGAAGACGGGACAGCACCTTGGAAGAACCCGTACCATGTTCAGCATTTGGAATAGAGTCGATGGCAACCGCAAAAAAATTACTCTCCCTGGTTGGCAAATCAATTAAAATTGCGCCTTTTCAGGCGTTGGTTAAGGCGGACCGGCTTAAAGCCACCAAGGAAGAGGATCTGGAGGAAGGCCAACCCATCGAGACAACCTATGTTGGCAAAAAACTAGGTTACGAGATTCTGGCTTTTAGCGGTCGGGTAGCAACCGTGTTTCTATATGCAAAGAGTTTCGATGGGTTTACCGCTTTTCCCGGCATTCTTCCATACGGTGTGGAATCCGGCGCAACCAGAGCCGAAGTCCGCAAACTTTTATGCAAACCTGAGCGTAGCGGCAAGGCATTCAAGGATCCGATACTTGGCCCTCAGTGTGCCTGGGACAGGTTCGTTATAGATTCAATCCGAGTTCACTTCGAGTACACCAATCCGGAATTGCAAGTCAAAATGGTAACCCTAATGACCAAAGAGGATTCTCCATAACCGAAATGCGGAATACCGAAGCAGCCATCGGAAAAGTGGCGGTTTGTGTTTCTTGTGTGATACATCGGGTGTGGTGGGCAATCGGGCGGCGAGACCGGATCGACCCGGCCTACCTCGTGCATCCAGATCGCGCAGTTTTCAATTATTTCTATCTTAATCCGTTCTCGGACAAGCGAATCCCGGTGTCAGCTCTGCATTACATTGCATTTGCTCCAGCCGTGCTGATGTTTAAAGCGATGGTGTCGCTTAATAACAGCCTCATAGCGGCTGGAATTCCAGACTTTATCACGCCGTTGGCCGTGTTTGTGGACAGGAAATTAGCAAATGATATGGCAACCTATTGGGCCATTATCATATTCTTATTTCATCCCCTCTGGTGGGCATCCCTGCATCTTGTCGCTCGCGGCTTGGCTCAGGAGAAAGAATGTTCCGCAAGCAAATAACTTAATCCTCTAGCCGACTGCCGTGAACGAGTGTGGGAGAAGGAATAAATGCCCGGCGGCTGCAGAAGAGACTGCGGCGCTACCGGGAAGAACTGCTCACCTTCCTTGATAATGATGAGGTTGCACCGGACAACAATGCCGGGGAGCGGGGGTTCCGCCCGGTGTGTTCCGGAAGAACAGCTACGCGAATGGGAGCGAGAAAGGGGCCCAAACCCAAGCCACCTTAATGACCATTTTCCGCACTCTCAAGATGCGCGGGCACAACCCACTGCAGGTTCTGGTGCATGCTTTGAAGGCTTACGTGCGTTCTGGGCAACTGCCGCTTTTGCCAAAAAAATCACGGCAGTCCGCTGAAGGGTTAAATATCCGATAGTTTTTAATTTGCGTTCCTTTCATGGTTTGATTTTTGGGGAATGGGATTGCCTATTTGGTCAAGCCTATGGCCTGCTTAAATTTGCGATGGGGTTTTTCGAATAGAGATTCATTTTCATCCAACAAAAAAAGCGTAATGGGTTTCGCCTTGTGCGGTTAGTCATGATTTTTCTCAGGCAGACCTGGTCAAGAAGCGCCGTTTCTTTCGGTGATGCAGACGCGCATATCGGTGTGGTGGAGGAGGTGGAAGCGCCGGGCTCGGCTTCACGCCTTTTGGGATTTATAGCTTTGCTTGGTAGGACTATTCTGGCTTTACATTTGCTTTGATAAGTACCATTTTCCTGAATTGTTCGGGTGACAAATTGCCTGAATAGATGCGGGTAACATCGGCCATGGCCAAATTCGGGAAACGATGTTTTGCCGACAGGCTTGGCTTGATGGGATCGTTGATTTCGAAACTCATGGTGTCGTAGTTCAGGTCCCTGGGTTCCATCTAGTGGATTCCCTGCCCTGTCGCTTCGACGAGCATGACGGTGGAAGCGGTCGGTCTGCCCAGATCCTTGAAGGAAATCGGCTTGGGCCCTGGGAATAGCGTGTCGTTCCCCACGACCACGAAGTAATTGGTGTGCCAGCGGTTTGGGGAATCTTCTGAGATTTTTTCAGAAGGGCACCTGAAAAAACTGGGCATCAGGCTTTCCAGCTTGCGATTGTTCGGGCTATTCCAGGGTTCATCCAACCGGTAATCCGCGAACCGTTTCGGTTCATCCCACAGCATGAGCAATACCCGCCAACTGTGGGCCGGGGCTCCCGATGCATCGACTTGATAAGCCGGGGGGAAATGTCCGTATGTTTCGTGGTAATGATGCAGGTAGGTTCCGATGCAGCACAGGTGGCCGCTGCAACTCAAGGCGTTGGAAATGTCTCCTATTTTGGCTATAGCAAATACGACCCAAGCCATGAAGGCGAGGGTAAGAGCTGCCCCGGAAATCCACAGGATTTTTTTCATGGTGAAGACCTCCCGGAAAGGTCCACAGAACCCCGGTTTTTTCGCGGGTTGCCGGACTTTCGGGAGGGCAGAGCGGATCAGGGTGTGCCGAATCGGTTGGTGATGCCGCCGTAGGCGTCGATGCGGCGGTCGCGGAGGAAGGGCCAGTTGCGGCGGGTTTCCTCGATGAGGCCGAAGTCGCATTGCTGGATGATGCAGGCGTCGCGGTCATGCGGTGCATCGGCAATGAGGCGTGCGTAGGGATCGCTGACGAAGGAGTGACCCCAGAAGATGAGGCCGGCCTTGGGGTCGCCCTCGTGGCCAAAGCGGTTGACACCGGCGACATAGACTCCGGAGGCCAAGGCGTGGGCGCGCTGGGCCAGCTGCCATGCGGTCAGCTGATCATTGCCGAATTGGTTCCGCTCGGCAGGGTGCCAGCCAATCGCGGTGGGGTAGAAGAGGATCTGCGCGCCCTGCAGGGCGGTGAGGCGGGCGGCCTCGGGGTACCACTGGTCCCAGCAGACTAGCACGCCGATCTTGCCGAAGGGGGTATCGATCGCCTTGAAACCCAGGTCGCCCGGGGTGAAGTAGTACTTCTCGTAAAAGAGCGGGTCATCGGGGATGTGCATCTTGCGGTACATGCCCAGCAGTCCGCCATCGGGGCCGTGGACCAGTGCGGTGTTGTGATAGAGGCCGGGGGCGCGTTTCTCGAACAGCGACGAGATCAGGACGACCTCGTGTTTCTTGGCGGCTTGGGCCAGCAGTTCGGAAGATTGGCCGGGGATAGGCTCGGCCAAGTCGAATAGAGCCGGATCCTGCTTTTGGCAGAAATAGAGCGAGCCGAAAAGCTCGGGAAGGCAAACGATCTGGGCACCCTTTTCCGCAGCCTCAGCGATACCCTGCAGCGCGCGGTGCAGGTTTTCCTCGCGGGAATCGGTGCAACGCATCTGCACGAGGCCGATGGTGGCACTGGCGGATGATCGGTTTGCCATGTCTTCTGCCTTTTCGGTGATAGTCATCAACTGGTTTACTGTAGAACATGGAACCCGAAAACCCCATTGAAAACCTGATAGAAAAAGGCCCCGGCCGGCCCGGGCTGGACCCTGCCGAACAGGTAGCCCTGCAGGTGGAGCTGTTGCGGATGGCGGGTGTGCGGTACCTGGCCGGGGATCCGGGTAGACTGCGGGGAGCAGCCGTGCCCGCTGCCCAGAGGCCGGCTTCCACACCACGAACTTTGACAGGCGATTCTCCAGAATCCAGACCGGCCGTTGGCACCCGCCTGGCTGATTTGGCCAAATTGCAGCCTCCCCGGGTGATCGAGGCCTCCAGGCCGACGGAACCTGCTGCGCCGCCCCGGCCGGTTTCTCCACCGGTGCAACAGCAACCCAAAGTGACCGGTACCTCAGACCCGGTTCCGGCCACACCGGTGGCCCCATCTTCCATCCGTTCCGAACCGATTCAACCGGTTCCCCTGGCCCGGGCTTCCGGCTCACTGTTCGCGCTGGACCAGGTGGGCAGCGAGGTGGCGGGTTTGCCGGATCTGGATACAGTCACCCGGCAAACCATGCTGGATGCGCTGAAGGTGGAGGTTGCGGCGTGTCAACGATGCCCGGCTCTGGTGGCTGAACGAACCCAAACGGTGTTTGGCGTGGGGCCGGTGGACGCGGAGCTGTGCGTGGTGGGCGAAGCACCCGGGTTCAACGAGGACAAACTGGGGGAACCGTTTGTGGGAGAAGCAGGGCAGCTTCTAAACAAGATGCTGGGCGCCTGCGGTTTTGACCGGAGCCAGGTGTACATCTGCAACATCCTGCGTTGCCGGCCCCCTGCCAACCGCCAGCCGCAGCCGGACGAGGCGCAAGCCTGCCACCCTTTTCTGGTGAAGACCCTGGAGCTGGTGCGGCCGAAGTTCCTGTGCCTGATGGGTGCGACGGCCACCCGGTATCTGCTGGATCAGTCGACCGGGGTTGGGGTTTTGCGCAAACGGGATCTGGTTTGGCGTGGAATCCCTGTCCAGGCGACCTACCACCCGGCGTACCTGCTGCGTTACCCCGACAAGAAGCGGGACGCATGGGAGGATTTGCAGCGGATGCTGGGCCGGATGGGCAGGAAGCCGCCGGAGGCGTCGTAAGGAGTCAGCCGGCCTGGGGCTGGGTGCCGGATGGCTCGGGATCACCCAAGGATTGAACCGCGGCGGTCAATTGCTTCAGCGTGACCGGTCGCACCAGGGTTTTCACATGGGGATCCTTCTCGAAGGCGCTGGCGAAGGGTGCCTGCTCCTCGGAAAGGATGACGGCAATGCCCAGACGCTTGTGGGTGCGTGCCGAATCCTGCAGCAGTGAGCGGGCCTGCTGCAGCGAGGATTCCCCCACCGTGCCGGCATCGATGATGGCCACCTCAAACGGGACCTGGCGGAAGCGTTCCACGGCGCGGTCGGGATCAATCGCCATCAGCACCCGGTAGCCCAACTCGCGGAACCTGGCGCGCAGGACCTCCTGGAGCTTCTCGTCGCGTTCGACGATGAACAAGGTCTGCTGGACCTTGGTGCCCGGCCCTGCCGAGGTCGTCTTTTGCTGTGATGGATCAATTTGCCGGCGGACCCGCTTGACCGCCTCGAGCAGTTGGGAGGGAGTTTGGAAGCGGTTCTCGGGCAGCAGGGCTGTCATGGTGTTGACCAGGTCCACCACCATGGGGAACCCGGGAAGGTCGGCAACGGTGAGTGGTTTCAGGGCGTCGAAACGGGATTTCTGCATGCGGGCCCGCTGGCCACGGGCCAACTCCAGGGGTTTCATACCCGTCAGGATCTCGTACATGACGCAACCGAGGAAGAAGATGTCGGAGCGGACGTCACCCTGTTTGACATCGGTGGCCTTCTCGAGGCCGGCATAATCGACAGTGCGTTCGACGCGCTCATCGGCCTCGTCCCGGCCGTCGGCTTGAAAGTACTGCGCGAGGCCGAAATCCACCAGCTTTGCCTGCCCGGCACCACTGATGAGGATGTTGGTCAGCTTGATATCGCGGTGTGTGTAGCCCTTGCTGTAGGCGAAGGCCAGACCTTCCACGCAATCCTGCAGGATTTTCATCGCCTCCTGCGGGCTGAACTTTTTGCGGATCTTCACGATTTCGCGGAGGTTGCCACCCTCGACGAATTCCATGACCAGGTAATACTGCCCGGTGTCCTTGTCCTGATTGACCGCCAGCACCTCAACAATGCCGGGATGCTTGAGCATGAGGCCGACCTTGCCTTCGCGGTTGAAGAGGTCGATGCGCTGCTTGTCCTCGCTGTGGCGTCGGCGAAGGATCTTGACGGCCACGATGCGCCCGCCGCCTGGTTCCTCCGCGCGGTAGACCCGGCCGAAACTTCCCGACGAGATTTTGTAGAGCAGCTTGTAGCCGCCCATGACATAGCCAGTGGTTTCACCCTTAACCAGTTTGCCGGCCTGCCAGGCAGTGATGGCGGATGAGCGTTGGAGCTGAAGGCAGGTGGCTTCCACGGTGGGGTTGGCGGAACCCAGCGACTCCAAGGCCTCACGGACCTGGTCGGGGGACACCAAACCCAACTTTTGGGCCAGGGTACACAATTCCCTGCCATTTTGAAGATCCATGGGGGCCGATCACACCTTCCCGGAACGGAGCCGGATGCCTCGGGCCAATGCCCGAGGACATCAGTACCATTTTAGCCCACAAACCGTCCCAAGGTCGGGCTGGACCTTGAGTTTGGGCAAAATGGGGCCCTGGTGGGTCAGGTATTGGGGACAGGGGGGCCTGGTCCTTTCCGGATGGTGCTGGTGCCTGCCTGATTGGCAGCCGAAAAAATTGCCTACCCCGGCCAGCCAGGCCTTGCGTCGGAGCGGGGCTTCAGCGTATCTGCCTGCCCCGAGCGAGGAACCTGTGGTTCCGCCGCGCGACCCGCATGGACGCCGACCAGGTGAAGACCGGATGAGAGACTCGCCCAAGCCGGCAATATCCCGCATGGCGGGCCTGATCCTGCCCCTGCCCCTGATGCTGGGCGGGTGCGCGAGCTTTTGGGATGAGGTGACCAGCCGGGATTTCAGCCTGAAGGAAAAATTCCAGCCCTCCAAGCCGCCCCTGGAGGTGTTGCAAACCACCACGGACGGTGACAAGAGGGCCAAGGCTCTGGCCCAATTGAACGAACCTATCCGGCACGGTGGCACCCAGGAGCAGCAGGATCTGGTGGTTAAGATTCTGGTGGACGCCGCCACGACGGACCGCCAATCGCTGTGCCGCATGCGCGCCATCGAAAGCATGAAAAAATTCAAGGATCCGCGCATGGTTGAGGGGCTGAAGGAGGCCTACTACCGGGCCGGCTCGTTCAATCCGGAAATTGCGACGGTGATCCGCGCCCAGGCGCTGGACGCCCTGGGGGCCACCGGGAACCCGGAGGCGGTGGAGCTACTGGTGAAGGTGGCCAACGAACCCGCGGTGGTGGGTGCAGAGCAGGACCGGCAGATGAAGATTGATGAGCGGACCGCGGCCGCACGTTCGCTTGGGAATTTCAAGGAGGGCGACGCCTCGGTGGCCCTGCTGAACATATTGAAGGCGGACAAGGATGTGGCGCTGCGCGACACCGCGAAGAGCAGCCTGCAGAAGATCACAGGCCACAAGGCTCCAGCAGACGCGCGCTTGTGGGAGGAATATCTGGCGAAGGATCCTGCCACGCGGGAGTCTTCCTGGTTCCGCCTGGCAAGTTTCTGGAAATAACCCCGGTTTCCGCCTGGGGCGATTTTGGAAATCAAACAACCCCGGCCAATTGGCCGGGGTTGTTGTGGTTCCGGGGCTGACCGGGTCCTAAGGTTTGAAGCGAGGGCCGGCGGGTACCAAGAACAACTGGCCCGCGATCTCCTCGACGCGGCAGCCGGTCTTGCGAAGCATCGCGTTGACTGAGGGCAGGGTGTCGAAATTCAGGTTGGGATCGGAAAGATCCATCTTCTCGTTGAGCGGGGGCTCGATCCCCAGGCTCTTGAAGGACTGCTCCGAGACGAAAACCTCGATGCCGTCGCGGTGGCGGATTTCCTTGAGGAATTCCGCGACGGTGGGGTTGGTCAGGGTCCAGGCGCGGTCGTCCGGGAAATGCCGGACGGGGGTCTGGTGATCGCGGATGCGCAGGCAGAGAATCGCGCCATTGTTGGCGGCCAGATAAATCCGGTCTGTGTGGCGGTTCTGGACTGGGATGAGCCAGCAGGGGATGTCGATCCGGCCCAGCCGCAGGCCGGTGGCGCGGTCGAGCAGCAGAAGGCGCCCGGCGATGTCGAGTGAGGCTACGATCTTCGGGCTGACGGAAAGAGGCAGGGTGGCCTCGCTGACAGCGTTGACCGTGGCGCCGCAGGAGGCCTTCATGGACCAAAGGGGTTTGCCGGAGGCGCGATCCAGCCGCCAGAGTCCCTCTTTTTCACCGTGGACATACAGGTCACGCTCGGTTGGAAGCATGGGCAGATCGATCGATCCGCCGATATTGGTTTTCCACGAGCGGGTGTTGGTCTCGATGGACCATGCGGTGAGCGAGCCCAGGTTGTCGCCCAGGTAGGCGAGGTTCTGGTACCGCGCCGGGCCGGTGAGCAGAACCCCCTTGGTGAGCAGGTTTGGCATCTCGATGCTGGGTTGGGAGTTCTGGTACTCCCGGGCGTTTTCCCTTTCCCGCTTGTCGATCACCAGGCCGCCGCCCTGGGGGCTGATGGCGTCGCCGGTGAGGGTGTCACCCAAGGCGGCGTTTTCGGGCAGCAGGTTCAGTGGCAGGAACAGGTGGTGCTGGCCCTGGATAGGGCGGAAAGCGACGGACTGGCCGATGTTCAGCGTCCAGGCGGGGAGCATGCGGGGCTCGCCGTTGTCGTCGAGGAACCGGGCGTCATCGGGGTTGCGGGGATCGATGGGGGCTGTGGCCCGCTGGTAGGCCCTTTTTTCGATTTCGGTGAGGTCCTCCAGGTTCAACTCACCGAAGGCTGCGCGTGCCGCCAGGCCCTGGAAGGGTGTCGCCGGGTCGTTAGCCACAGCGGCGGCCGCACCTCCGGGCAGGATTTCCGCTAGCTTGGTGACTGGGTTGGGTTTGCCATCGGCGCCGACCGGGGGCGCGGGCTGGCCCGGGTTGTCTGCCCCGGGGGGGATGTCGGTTTTCTTCAGTTGATCCCGCAGGCGGGCCACCCGTGCCTTGAGATCCTCCAGGGCAAAGTAGCGGACGCCGGAGCGGTCGAAAGGGGGCAACTCGTAGACATCCAGCTTTCCGCGCTCATCGCAGACGAAGAGTTGGCGATCCGAGGCGATGAACGGGGCGCTGACGATCTGGTCGAGCAGGTGGCGGAAACGGAGCTCGCCGGTCTGCCGGCTCCAGCCGTAGATGGTGTTCTTGCACTGGGCGAAGACTGTGTGCCGGTTCCAGGCGAGTTGGCGGACGACCTCGTACCCGTATTCCGGCCGGGCCATCCAGACGCGCTTGCCGGTTTCCGCGTCCAGGCAAACAACTGACCCGCTGTTGAGCTGAACCAGAATGGTCTCGCGTCGATTGATGGAGTCGATGCCCATCACATGGATATCGTGGATGCCGTCCTTCCGGTGGTAGGCGGGCAGATGATCGAGCCAGGCGACCTCGAGGTTGTTGAATGCCAGCCGCTCAGCGTCGGGGGGGACTGACGGCGTGGAGTAAAGCTTGCTGCGGTCCTGGGCGGAAGCCGCGCCCGCCACCAGCAGGCCCGTCCAGAGGGTAAGGGCGGCGTGAAAGAAGCGTGCCTGCATGTTCGGTTTCCATCCACCAGCCAGACGGAGCGGTGCCTCGGCAAACCTACCACCCCGGAACGGATTTGGAGGCGAATGGAAGGGCAGTTACCCGAAAGTGGCGGGTGGCACTCCTGCCCGGTTGGTCAGAACCGTCAGGACTGACGCGCCCGGAACAACTTTGCCAGTTTGACTGTTTTCACTTTTTTCCCAGACGGCGTTTGGCCTGGAAAAATTCCCGCAACTGGGTGGCGCATTCCTCCGCCATCACCCCGGAGATAACCCGGGCCCGATGGTTGAGACGGGGGTCGTTGGTGATCTGGTAGAGGGTGTCGCAGGCGCCGGCCTTGGGGTCGGCGCAGCCGTAAACGACCCAAGGAACCCTTGCCTGGACGATGGCGCCCGCGCACATGGGACATGGTTCCAGGGTCACATACAGCAGGCATCGGTCCAGACGCCAGCTTTGGAGGGCCGCGCCCGCCTGGGTGATGGCGACCATCTCCGCATGGGCGGTTGGATCCTTCAACTGCTCGCGCTGGTTGTGGGCCCGCCCGATGATGCCCCTTTCCAGGGAAACCACGAGGGCGCCGACGGGAACCTCGTCCTCCCTGGCAGCCTGGGCCGCCTCCTCAAGGGCATGGGTCATCATCTCGAGGTGGAAAGGATGCCTCGGGTCATCGAGGCTGAGGGGGTTCAGAGGGTTGCTGGCCTCCCCCCACCACGCGTCCCAACCGGTAAGGGAGTCATCCGGATTCATGGTTTCACTCCAGGATGACGGTTTCGTCCCAGGGCTTCAGGTGGCGGATGCGCCCTCGTTTTTCTACACCATCCATAGGGTTTACGGGTAGCGGACCGTGTTTTCGGGCGGTTTTTGATCCAGAAAGGGGCGCGGCATGTTTTCCATTCAGGCGGTGCAGAAGGCGCTGGTGGAAGCCGGGCTGGACGGCTGGCTTTTGTACGACTTTCGCGGGTCGAATATGCTGGCGCGCCGGGTGTTGGGAGTACCCAACGACCGGTTCCACAGCCGGCGGTGGTACTACTGGATTCCAGCCCGGGGGGAGCCCCGCAAGCTGGTGCACCAGATCGAGCAATCGGCCCTGGAGGGGCTGGGTTTGCCTGGTGCGTCCACTGTGTATCTGCGTTGGCAGGAACTGGAAGCGGGCGTGGCCGGGCTGGTGAAGGGTTCCCGGCGGATCGCCATGGAATACAGTCCCCGCAATGGCAATCCTTATGTGAGTCGCGTGGATGGGGGGACCCTGGAACTGGTGCGGTCCCTGGGGGTGGAGGTTCTTTCTTCCGGCGATCTGATCCAGCGGTTCGAGGCCTGCTGGGATGCGGAACAGTGGGACCTGCATCTGCGTGCCACCCGGGTGACCCGAGCGGCGTTTTACCATGCCTTCGCCGCCATGGCAAAAGCGGTGCGGGCCAAAGGTGAGGTGACCGAGACGGAAATCCAAAACGAGATCCTGACGTTTTTCAAAAAGCATGGCGTGACCTGCGACCACCCGCCCATTGTGGGGGTGGGCCCGCATTCGGGGGATCCTCATTACTCGCCTGACGCGAAAAATCCCGGCGTGATCCGCGAGGGGGATTTTGTTTTGGTGGACCTTTGGGCCAAGGTGGACCACCCCAATGGGGTATACAGCGACCTGACGCGGACCTGTTTTGTGGGCGAGACGGTTCCCCCGGTGTACTCGGCGGTATTCGATGTGGTGGCACGGGCCCGCGACGCGGCGATCGAGCGGGTGCGCTCGGCCTTCGGCCGGGGAGAGAAACTGATGGGGTACCAAGTGGACGACGCTTGCCGGGAAGTGATCGAGGCGGCCGGTATGGGCCGTTATTTCTGCCACCGGACAGGGCACAGCATCGGGCGGGAGACGCACGGCAACGGTGCCAACATGGACAATCTGGAGACGCATGAAACCCGGTTGGTGATGCCCTCCACTTGCTTTTCCGTGGAGCCTGGCATCTACCAGGAGGCCTTCGGGGTGCGGAGCGAGGTGAATGTCTTCGTGCATCCGGACGGTACGGTGGAAGTGACCGGTGATCCGCAGGCGGAGATCACGCCGGTGCTGCGGGATTTCTGACCTGCAAAGTTGTGCTGGCGGTCAGAAACCGGCACGCAGCATGTGACGGTAGAGCGCATTATCTTCCGACAACTGCCGGTGCGCTCCCACGGCATTCACCTTGCCGCGGTCCATCACCACGATCCGGTCACTGGTGGCCAGACTGGGCAGCCTGCTGGGACAAATGATCACCGTTTGTCCGGGAAGGAGCCGGCCCATGGCGTCGTCGAGCATGTCAGCCCATTCACCAGCGGGATCGACCGCTGGTTCCTCGACCAACCACAGGGAAGGTTTCCTCAGCCAGGCCCGGGCCAGCGTGATCAGGAAGCGAACCTCTTCGGGGAGTGCGCGGCCGTGCGGGCCCACCACTGTCTGGTAGCCCCCCGTTAGTGAGCGGACATGGGTGTCCAAACGGACCAGACTGGCGGCTTCCTCGGCCTGCTCCCGGGTAATGGCAGCGTCGCCGGCGGTAATATTCTCCAGCACAGTGCCGTGGAACAATTGTTCGCGGCCGGAAACCACGGCAACCTGCCTGCGCAGGGTTGGCAGGTCCGCCAACTTCAGGTTGAGGCGATCCCAGCGGATTTCCCCCGCCAGAGGCATGGACAGCCTGCCGGGCAGCAAGAGGAGGCTATGCTTTTGGGCGGGGTCCAAACCCACCAGGGCGGTTCTTTCGCCGGCACGGGCCACCAGTGAGACCTGGTCAAGCAGGAGACGTTCCTTGTCCGCCACGGTAACGCCATCGAACTCGATGGCCTCCGCCAGTGGGCCGATTTTTTCCTGCTGACCCGCCGGGATGATGGCCGCGCGTTTGTCTAGGAAGTCGAGGATTTCGGCGGCGCTGGAGGATGCTTCCACCGCTTGACGGCGGATCCTGCCCAGGCCGCGCATCCAGATCATCAGGCCGCCCATCGCCGTCGCCTGAACGGCAGCCAGGCCGGCTTCCACGACCCCTGCATGCACCTCACAGGCCGCCAGGAAGAGCCAGGCGGAACCAATCATAGTGACGGCCAGTGCGACCATCTGCCAACCCAAAGCCAGGGTTCGCCGGCTGGACGTATGTGCGATCTCCGCGCTGTCAAGCCAGTGCTCCACCTTCAGATGCTGGGGAACTTCCATGCCCAGCGAGCGGATCAATCGCGACTGGTTGACACTGTCGCGGACCAGTTTGAGCGATTGGCGGGCCTGATTTTCCCGTTGGGAGGCACGGGACCGGGTGTTTTCCCGCACCAGCATGGCAATGGCCCAGGTGAGACCCAGGCAGGCTAGGCCGGCCAGTGCCAACCATGGATCAATGACCAAGGCCAGCGCCCCGAAGGCGAAGATGCCAGCCAGACAGCGGCTGCGGGCCCCCTGCAAGCGGCGGAGAACCTCCTCCAACAGATTAAGCTGGTTGGAGAACAGGGCTTTGGCGTCCGCGCCAGCCAGGTCCGGATCGCCCAGCCGGATGGCATGATGGTAGACCGCCAGTCGCAACCGGGTGGCCACCCCACTGGCGGCGCGTGCCGCGGACAATTCGGATACGGTGTGCAGGATGATCCAGGTCACCACCAGGCTGAAGCAGATCAGACCCAACGAGACCAGAAGCGGGGGGACACTGAGGTTGGAGGGATCCCCCTCGCTGGCGAACGGGATGGCCCAGTTCATGGCTGTCCAAAACGGGGAGGAAGCCCGGTTCCAGGCCCGGGCGTTGACGGCCAGGCCCGCCAGGCCCAAATCAGCCGACGGATCCCAGGGTGTTTTGTGGGGGGCCAAACTTTCCAGTTGATTGTCCACCCAGTGGCCGTAGGGGACCTGGCCGCCGAATTCCTGCTGCAGCGCGAGGGTCTGGTTTTGTAGCGCGGGGATGTGGCCGCCCCGGGTGAGCCATTCGGCCCCGATTCCAACCACAACGATCAGCAGGGTGAGCGGAATAACGGAGAGGACCGCCAGGAGGCGGGCCGGGGTGGCATCGCCGGATTCGAATTGAAGGAACGCCAAGACCCGATTCAGGGCCTCGGGCTGAGGGCCGGTTTCGCTGGGGCGATCCTGCGCCTGACGGGCCATCAAATGTGCCCCCCTGACGGGAAGTTCATCATCTTAATGGCCCCTTACCCATCCTTGGGAAAGCGCGTGATGGTTCAACTGAAAGCAGCGCGCCAGCCTTTTTCAACCCACATCCCGCCCCTCAAACAAAAGCAGGCCCAGCATGAGGGGCACCGCCATGTAGATCAGGGCGTAGAAGAGGGTGTAGAGGACATGGGTCCAGTAAACGCCCGGCAGGATGGGTGAATCTCCCACCACTGCAACACTGACCCGGAATAGTTCCAGATCGGGCAGGATGGCATAGAACGCCTGGCCGGTGAAGTTGAGCAGGGCTAGAACCCCACCTGATTGGCCCTGATCGGAAGCCTGGGAACTGGTCATTTCCACCACCACCGGAACCAGATGGGCCAGCAGGAAGATGGTGGCCACCACTGGCAGATTCACGGTGATGGGTACCCGCGTGGACAAGGCGACAGCCAAGGCGGTCATCACGCCCACCTGGCAGAAGCAAAGCACCAGGTTCGCGAGGACCTCCTGGGTGAGTTGGAACCAGATGGCCAATTCGGAAAAAATGACCTGTTGAGCACCGTTGGGCCGCACGGTTGCCAGCGAGGCAATATACCAACCGGGCGGGGGTACCGGATCCATTTTCTCAATCCAGGTACGAATCACCAGGAAACCCTGCAGGATACTGCCGAGGACGAACAACATCAGGAAGGCCGCCATGAGGATGCCGGCGAATTTACCCACCAAGAAATCAAATCGGGAAACCGGTTTGCTGAGCATTGTGACGGCCGTGCGGCCTTCGATTTCCTCACTGATGAACAAACTGGCGGCAATGCAGGCGAAAACCAGGCTGGCGAACATGATGATGTCGAAGCCTAGCTCGTACATCATTTTGTAATCTTCGCCAAAGGTGAAGTAAGGGAGGACCAGGGAAACCAGAAGTGCAACCAAGGCCCCGCCCATCAGCAGGGCGAACATGGGCTGCCGGACACCTTCCCGGAAGGCCGCGTAGGCGATGGCGGCACCCTTGGGCCAAAGGAAGCCCAGTGCCCAGGGGGCCAGGATGGCTACAGCCAAGACTAGTTGGGTTTGGAGAAAGAAACCAAAAACCCTTGCCATGATTGGATTTGGGACAAAAAAGAGCAGGCCCGCAAACAGGGCTGTGCCGATGCCCACGACAATGAGCGACTCTATCAACCAGCCGGATCGCACGTTGCCGGACTTGTCCCTCCCCCCGATGATTTCGAGGGCGAACAGCCAAGGAAGCGCCAAAATTCCCTGCAGGGCTGAAAGCACAACAATCAGAAGCGCTGCCATGAGCCTGTCCCCAAGCGAGGTGATTCCTAGACATCTTAGCGAAGCCTGGCCCTACCGTGGAAGTGGTCCGGCGAGTTGAAGTGGTTTTTGGTGAAGGGTTTAGGAAGTCAGCCGTTATTCCCGGGCCGAGGAATCCTCCTCGCGGTAATTGGGCGTGGTTCCCCAATTTAGCTTTTCCCGAAGAGTTTGGTAGAACCCCTGCCCGGGGACCTTGATCAACTGGAATTGGACCGGGGCCTTGCGGATGGTGATGGAATGGCCCCTGGCCAGAGGGAGGGTTTCCTGACCGTCCAGCACAACGGTGGCCTGGTCGCTGCCTGAATTTAGGCGGACCGTGAAGGTTCGGCTGGCACTTTCCACAAGGGGGGTGTTGCCGAGGCCGTGGGGGCAAATGGGGGTGATGACCACCGCATCGAGTTCCTGGCCAAGGATCGGGCCGCCGGCGGAGAGGCTGTGGGCTGTGGAACCCACCGGGGTGCTGATGATCAGCCCGTCAGCCGCGTAGCGGCTAGCCGGGGCCCCGTCGATCAGCAGGTCCATGTCGAGCATGTGGAAGGGGGCACCGTTGAAAATGGAAACATCGTTGAGTGTCAGCTTTCCCCGGGTTTCCAACCCGGGTGCCGGGCCCTCGAACATCTCAAACATCACATGGCGAGTGACGCGGTAATCGCCTTCGAGAACCTTAGGCAGCCAAAGGCGCAGGGCTTCCACCGACAGGTCGGCGAGAAAACCCAGACGACCCAGGTTGACCCCCAAAACCGGAAGCTGGCGGTGACCCATCTGGCGCGCGGCGCGCAGGATGGCACCATCACCCCCCAGAACCAGTGTGAAATCCGCCTCGTGGCGAGAGAGGTCTTCCCGCTGTTCCAGGTCGACCAAGACCACACGAGCAAGGTTCCTGATCCACGGCAGCAGATTGGCGGCCGCCTCGCTGACACCGGGGCGAAGGGCGTTGCCCAGAACCATCAGGCGCTTGCCGCTCATGGAGGCCATTACCCTTCGCTGCCTGCGGGATTGTCAGCGGCTGTCACGCACCAGGTCTGGATTGGTGATGGAGTAGAGGGTGCCCGGGGTTTCACCGCGGAGCATCTCGAAGCGAGCCAGGGCGGACTGGGCGATCCCCTTGGCGTTGAGCCCGAGGGACTCGAACAACTCGGACCGTTCACCGTGTTCGACAAAACGGTCGGGCAAGCCCAAGCGCACAATCTGTTGGGTGGGCAGGACCATGGTGTTGGCGGCCTCCAGAACGGCGGAACCGAAGCCGGCCTCCAGGGTGCCTTCCTCGATGGTGACGAGCACACTGCCTGAACGCAGCACGCTCTCAATGAGGTCCGTATCGAGAGGCTTGGCGAAGCGGGCGTTGACCAGGCCGACCGACAGGCCCCGGGCCCGCAGGATCTCGGCGGCGCGAGCGGATTCGCCCAGCAGGGTGCCGAAGGCCATCAGGACGATGTCATCCCCCTGCTCGATCACCTCGGCGCGGCCCACCTGCACCGGCTTCGACGGGCGTTCCAGGGTCTCGAGCGGGGTTTTCGGGTAGCGGATGGAAACCGGGTGGTTGTGCCCCAGAGCGAAATTGAGCATCGGTTTGACATCGGCCTCGTCGCCGGGGGCCATCACCACCATGTTGGGGAAAAGTCGCATGTAGGGGATGTCGAAAACGCCGTTGTGGGTAGGGCCATCAGGCCCGGTGAGCCCGGCACGGTCCAGGCAGAAGACCACGGGCAAATCAGCAAGGACCACTTCCTGGAAGATCTGGTCGAACGAGCGCTGAAGGAAAGTGGAATAGATGTCCACGATCGGGCGTACGCCGGTCTTGGCCAGACCGCCCGCGAATGCGACAGCGTGCGACTCGCAGATGCCGACATCAAAGAACCGGTCGGGGTGCTCGTCACGGACACGCTCGAGCTTGTTGCCCTGGCACATGGCGGCGGTGATGACCGCCACCCGATTGTCGGCCCGCATGGCCTCGAGGATGGCGGCGCTGAAGGCGTCGGTGTAGGCCTTCTGGCCACCCCGCTTGAGAGAGAGGATGGAGCGCTGGGGGCCGACCTCGTCGAAAACCGGAGGCGTGTGATAGGTGACCGGGTCCTTGGCTGCCTCGGGAACCCCCTGGCCCTTGTTGGTGAGCACATGCAGTAGGACCGGTCCCTTGACCTGCTTGAGGGTCTGGAACCAGCGGCGGAGGCCGGGGAGATCGTGGCCGTCGATGGGGCCGAAATACTTGAAGCCCATTTCTTCAAACAGCATGCCGCCGGTGAAAAAGGCCTTCATGGAATCGCGCAACTGGTCCAGCGCCTGGGTGGCCGGGCCACCCAACAGGGGAACCTTGCCCAGCAGGTCCTTCACCTTACGCTTGGATTCGGTGTAGATGTCGGAGACTCGGGCCTGGTCAAGGCAGCGGGCCAAGGTGCCCACGCGGGGGCAGATGGACATGGCGTTGTCGTTCAGCACGACCAGGAAATTGCGATCCAGGGTGTGGGCGTTGTTGAACGCCTCGAAAACCATGCCCGATGGGAGGGCGCCGTCCCCAATGACCGCCACGCTGTGGCGATCGGGGTGGCCCATCAGGGTGTCGCCCACCTTCAGGCCGAGGGCGGTGGAGACACTGGCGCCCGCGTGGCCGGTCATGAAGAGGTCGTACGGGCTCTCTTCCGGGTTGGGGTAGCCCATCAGACCACCGCGGGTCCGGATGGTGTCGAACCGGAACTGGCGGCCCGTGATCAGCTTGTGCGGATAAATTTGATGTCCGGTGTCCCAGATCAGCCTGTCCTTGGAGAAGTCGTAGCTGAGGTGGAGCGCGAGACAGAGCTCGACGACGCCCAGGTTGCTGGCGAAGTGAGCGGGGCGGATGCGGAGGACGCGCACCAACTCATCGCGCATCTCCTGAGTGAGATGTTCCAACTGGGCGTCGGTCAGCCCGTGCAGGTCGGCCGGGGAGCCGATCCGGGACAAAATGGTGCCTTCCAGATGGCTGGAGGAAGGGTCTTGTACATCCATGCAACACCTCTCTATCTTTCATTTCTAGCGGAACGGGCCCATTCGGGCCAGCAAAAATCCGCCTAAGTGCCCGGGGCTTCCCGTCTTAGGTGTCCCGGGCGAGGAGTTTGTCGGCCAGAGCGCGGAGCTCGCTGCCGTGCGCACCCCACCCATCGAGGGCGGCCCGCGCCCGGGCGCTGACCATTGCCGCTCGCTGGCGGCTTGCGTCCACACCCAGCAATCCCGGGTAGGTCAATTTTCCCCTGGCCGCATCCTTGCCGACCCGCTTGCCCGCCTTGTCTTCCTGGCCTTCGACATCGAGCAAATCATCTGTGATCTGGAAGGCGAGACCCAGATCCCGTCCGAACTGGTCCAGTTCATCCTTCCAGCCTTCGGCGGTGGCCCGGCGGTCTGCAGGGGTGGAGACCAGCCAGCCCAGGCGCAGCGCGACACGGATCAACTCACCGGTTTTCCGGCGGTGGAGGAATTCAAGATCTTCCAACGTTTGGGGAGGGGGACCATCCACCAGTTTCCCCTCGGCGGCGAGGTCCACCACCTGCCCGCCCACCATGCCGCGGCCACCCGCTGCAAGGGCGAGTTCCAGGCAGGCTTCACCACCCACAGGACCGGGGTAGGCCTTGGCCAGCACCTCGAATGCCCGGGTCAGCAAAGCGTCGCCGGCGAGGATGGCCATGGCCTCGCCAAATTTGCGGTGGCAGGTCGGTTGGCCGCGGCGGAGATCGTCATCGTCCATCGCGGGCAGGTCATCATGCACCAGGGAGTAGACATGGACCATTTCCACGGCGCATCCGGCAGGAAGCGGATCCAGCGCTGGCTTGGCCAAACCCAAACGGCCAGCAACCGCCCGCGCCGCCAGAACGACCAGCAGCGGCCTGATCCTCTTGCCCGGGGCCAACGCGGAATAGCGCATGGCTTGCAGCAGGCCGTCCGGCAAGCCAGGAGCGGGGGAAAGTAGCGTGTCGAGGCATTCCTCTATCCCACGCAGGGTTTCCCGTGTCGACTGGTCGGGCGATGGGGGGGCGGTGCCGCTCATGGTGTTGACTACCGGGCCTTGGGCGTGGCGCCCGGTTCATGGCTGGCTTGATGCTCGAACGTTTCCAGGCGAGGGGCATCCTCAGGGCCACGGGTGACGATGGCGATCCGCTGTTCCACCGCATCCAGGCGCTGGTTGCACAGGTTCACAAGCGCCATGCCCTTTTCGTAGAGGCTGAGGGACTGCTCCAGTTCGGTTTCGCCCCCCTCCAGGTCAGAGACAACCGCCTCCAGCTTGCCCAGGAGCGTCTCCAGGGATTCCCGTGCCGAAGTGTCGCCGGCCCCCCCCTGTCCGGATTTATCCTTTGCAGCCGCCATCAGACGCGCTCCCTGGGGGATGAACCGACACGTGTTTCGGCGGGTTGGGGAGGGACAGCCTCCTCCACCCTGCTTCGGACCGATCCGGTCGCAAGACGGGTCCACAGGATGTCGCCCGGCGAGGCCGATTCAAAATAGTTCAGGACCCGTTTTTGCCCGGTTTTTGAATCCACCAGTTGCGTCAGGCTATAGCCACGGGCCAAGACTCGCAAGGGACTGATGGCATCCAGTTTGCCACAGAGCACCGCCATGGAGGCCCGCCTTTCCCTGAACTGGTCAAGCAGGGCATTTTGGAGTCTTTTGGCAGAGTTTGCGGCCTGTTGGCGGGCGGCGCGGACGCGTGCTTCCAGGATTTTCCCCATCACTTGTGGGCGGGCCCTGTTGATTCGCTGGCGCAGGCGATCCGCCTGCCATTCCACCATGCGGACGAGAGAATCGCGGGCTCCCAGGACGGCGCTGGAAACTTTGGAGAGTTCGGGTGTCGCCTTATTGGCCGCATCGGTGGGGGTGAGGGCTCGAACATCAGCGACCAGATCGGCGATGGTCACATCATGCTCGTGGCCCACACCGGAGACCACCGGAACGACGCAGGCGGCGATGGCGCGCGCCACCTCCTCGCGATTGAAGGCCCACAGGTCTTCCCGGCTGCCGCCGCCGCGCCCCAGCAACACCACATCCAATTCCTGTCCAGGGACGCGGGTCACGCTGTTGATCCAACGGAGGGCTCCGGCGATTTCACCGGCTGCCGCGTCACCCTGGACAAGCACGGGGAACAGGCGAACCTCGGCCACGGGCCAGCGGTTTCGCAGCGATTCGAGCATGTCCTTCAGCGCGGCCGTGTTGGCTCCGGTCACGATGCCGATGCGGGCCGGGTATGGAGGCAACGGGCGTTTGCGGGTGGTTTCAAAGAGCCCCTCGGCCATCAGTTTCTGCTGGAGTTGGCGGAAGGCCAGTTCCAGTTCCCCCTCCCCAACCGGGGTCACCCGATCGCCGATGAGTTGGAGGCGGCCATGGGGCCCGTAGTACTCGATTTTGCCGGCGATCCGCACGGAGAGACCGTCTTCCAAACGAAAGCGCATGGCCCGAGCTTGGCTGGCCCAAACCGCAACGGAAACCGATCCACCGGCGTCTTTCAATGAGAAATACAGATGTCCCGGGCCGGTTGGCCGGCGGTAATTGGAAACCTCCCCTTCCACCAGCACCCGGTTCAAGGACAGGCGCAGGGATGCGTTAATCTGACCGATCAGTTGGGTGACCGACCAAGGCTTTGCACCTTCCCTAGCTCCCGATGTGCCCAAATCCGGGGAATCCGTTTCCTCCTGGCGATTGGCGTTTGGGTCGGGAAAAAGCATGCGGAACCAGCCGAGGGAAAGAAATGCCCCATCCGTGGGGGCCTGGCAGGACACCTTGGCGGCAGTTGCCCTTTTGGAAGCACTACCAGGCAGACGCACCAAACCGGCACACGGCTAGTTTATGGGGCAGGGACCCAACAACAAAGGCGATGGAACGGATTATCCCGAAGGTTTCTGGGGAATTGGGCAAACCTGAACGCCGACCGGGGGCCACCGACCATCACGGGGTGGTGGTGAAATCACCCGAGGGGCGGCGCAGGGCCGTGTGGAAATGGTTGGCCGGAGTGCCTTCGGCATCGCCTTGGACATTCAGGAACTGGACCAGAAAACCCTTGCCGCTTACCCGATAGGTAACCGGGCGACCGGGTTTCTGGTCCTCCCGGGCGAAGGCGAAACGCAAGGATTCATCCTGGCTATCGGTCACTCGCCGCCAGGTTGCGGCCTCAACATCTCCGGGCAGGCGACCGGTGTACTCACGAAGCACCTGATGGAGCAGCTTTTTCTGGGCATCATCCAGGGCGGTCCACCGGATGCCTTCCTCGGGTTGGGAAGGAGCCTTGGCGTTGGCTTGGTCCACCTCCGCCATCAGGGTGCCAACCCTGGCCTCACCCTTCTGGGATTCGGACAGGCTGTCCACCAGGGCCTCGGCCTTGGACAAGGTGCCCGGAAGGGTTGCCAGGCCGACTTTCTTGCCTGACTTGATGACGGCGGGGTTGGAGCAGAAGACTGATGGGGTGGCTGAAACCACCTGATTACCCTTGAGGGTGACATTCAGTGTGATATGGTGCCCCTCAAATCGCCAACCCCACCCGCTCTCGGCCCCCGGATCACCAAAGATGCTGACGAAATACCACAGGGGGTTGCGGACATTGACCTTGGTTTTCTCCATCTCGTCCAGGACCGCCTCAAGGCTCATGATCTGCCTGGCTTCCGTGTAGCCGCGCTCGCTGGTCCCAGACTTCAGGAGTGCCAAAGCCAGTTCGCGCTGGGTATCGCTCATCTTCTCGAGGCGCAAGCCTTTGCGGGTGGGGTTGCGATCCTTGTCCTGGAGGGGGACAAAGTGCCAACGGGTGCGCTCGGGCGAATCGAAAGCCATGAGGGCCGAACCTTTTTGCGCTTCATCCAGGGACTGGATGAACGCCTTGGCCGCTAGGGTCATACCCGGGCCGCTGGGCTTTTCGGAGCCGCTGTCGGCCTGGGAAAACCAGGCGCAGGCCAGCGTGAGGGTGAAGGCGAGGCCAAGGCCGGCCAGAATGCCTTTGCCCCCGCGGGCCCGGTTGGAATCAGCGCAGCAAGCGGCCATGGCCTTTACTCCCGGTTTGCAAACCCCACCCATCGGTGCGGATCAAGAAAAAAAGATATCGATGATCTTGTACTTGAGGGTACCCTTGGGCACCACAATCTCGACCGTTTCGCCGCGCTTGCGGCCCAAAAGGCCCTTGCCGCGGGGGCTGGTGGTGAGAATCTTGCGCTTTTCGGGATCCTCGTCACCCGGGCCGACCAGGGTAAAAACTAGTTCCTTGTTGTCGTTGAGGTCCTTGACCTTCACGCAGGAGCCGAAAACCACCGATTCGGTGGACAGTGTGCTGGGATCGACGATCTCGGCGAGAGCCAATTCCTCGGTGAGGCTGTCGATACGGGCCTGGAGCATCCCTTGGTCCTCGCGCGCGGCGTGGTATTCCGCGTTCTCGCTGAGGTCCCCCAGGTCGCGGGCGATGGCGATACGCTTGGCGATCTCGAGCATCTCGACATTCTTCAGACGATCAAGCTCGGCCTTTTTCCGATCGTAGCCCTCGCGGGTGATCGGGATGCGTCCACTGGCCATGCACCGCTCCTTCGCAATCAAGCAGGTCAAAAAAACGCAAAACCGGTGCCTTGTGCCCGGCACCGGTTGAACCACTGCTTCCAGCAATTATCCTGACCGGTCCAAAATCGGTTTGCAAGCCTTTTCCCGGAGGGGCTTGGAGGTCAGGGGCGGGAAGGGATTTCCCGCCCCCAAGTTGTTGGCCATCAACCACTTGGCCCGGATTCCATTCCGGCACCCGGGCCCCGGTTTACTTGCGGGCGCCTGCCAGGAGGAAGCCAATGAGTTGGGCCAAATCCTCCTTGCCGACCTGATCCAGGAGGTTGGCGGGCATGGGGGACAGGGGGGAGGCGGAGCGCTCTTCCACCTGGTCCCCATCCACACGCACTTCCTTGCCGGTGGCATCGGCCAAGACCAGGGTCTTGCCTTCCTCACGGAGGAGGAGGCCGCTGACCACCTTGCCATCCTTCAGGCTGAGGACTGTGGTGCGGAAAGCCTGGTCCACATTGCGGCTGGGATCGAGTATGTCCTCCAGCAACCTTTCGGCCCCGCGAATACCCACGCCATCCAGTTGCGGCCCGATGCGGGCTCCCTGTCCGGCGAGTTGATGGCAGGCGGCGCATTGTTTCTGGAAGACCGCTTTGCCCTTTTCGTTGTTGATGGAGGTGGTTTTGAGGGTGGCAGTCACCTGGCGGATCCGATCCAAAGCGCCGGCATCGGCATCCGGGATGCCTTTCACCAAATCCGGGATATCTTTCTTCCATGTCCCGTTGTGTTTGGCCAAACGGGTCTCCACTGTCCGGTCGCGGAGAACGCGGGCGGAAGATTTACCCTGCCGGACCAGGCCCACCAATTTCTGGGAGCCTTCCGGGGTGAGCGCCAACTCCTGGGCCACGCTGTTTTGCAGGTTGGCCGGCAGCGTGTTGAGCACCGTGGAGGCAGTTTCCAGGCCGACCGGCCCGCAACTTTTCGCCAAGGCCTGACCGCACTCACGGCGGATCGCTTCGGGCGTTTCCCCGTTTTGCAGCAACTGGCCGAGCATGTTGGTCACCCCTCCGGCATCGAGCGCCACCAGCGCCCGCAGGCAGGCCAGGCGAAGGTCGGGAGATTCCTTGGTCGAAGCGAGTGCATCCCGTAATTTTTCCTTGCCTTTGCCGGTGGATTGGGCCAATTCCACGCCATCCACCCGGGTGGGTTGGTTGGTGGAGGCCAGCATCTGGTTCACCAGACTGTTGGCCAATTCCAGCAGGCTGACGGGGACCGGCTTTCCTGCCGACTGGCAACCTTGGGCCAAGGCCTTGATCCACCCGGCCCTCTCGCGGTCACCCGCCCCGGATTTCTCGATCCAGGCAGTCACCTGTTCCAGGTCTTTCCCGGAACCGTGCCGGGCGACCAGGCGGGCCATCTCGGGAACCAGGCTGGCCATGCCGGTGGACACCGGCTTGCCCTGATTGATGGCCAGGGCGCCAGAGAGGAAAGTGGCGGAGCTTGCGTTACCTACACCCAGGGAGGCGCGACACAGGGTTTCCAGCGCCTGGCCGGATGGTTTTTGTTCGGAGACCTTGGTCAGGGTGTCCTTGGAAGCCAGACAGTCGCGCAGTGAGATCAGCGCGGTGTGGCTGCCGTGGAGATCCTCCTTGGGCCAGGAATGGATGGCAGCCACAAGACTGTTGGCGGCCGCGGGACCCGTGAATTTCGCCAGGCTTTCAGCGGCCGACCGGGCCACACGCAGGTCGGGGTCGCCTAAGGCGGAGATCAGAATCTTCTCGGCATCGGGAGCGGTGTTGGCCCCTAGGAGGCGCATCGCATGAGCCCGTTGCTGGGGATCGGAGTCGGAGGCCTTGGCCACAACTGTCGAGACATCCAGCTTGCCCAGCCGTTGCAGAACCCAGGCGGCCGCAATAGATCCGGCACCCTTGCCCGCGGTGGCCAGGGAGCGGACTGCATCCGCCTCACCACGGGTGACCAGCTGATTGGCGGCCAAAATGCGCAGGGCAGGGTTGGTGCTTTGCAGGGCCTTCACCAGGCTGTCCACCGTTGCCTCTGGTCCGAGGTTAGGAAGAACAGCGGCCAGATTTTCAGGGGCGATGCGCCAGATGCGGCCACGGTGGCGGTCACGACCGGGGTGGGTGAGGGGAACCTCGTAGTGGCCGATGATCTTGTTGTAAAAGTCGGCGATGTACACCCCGCCATCTGGCCCGAGCTTGATGTCCACCGGGCGGAACCACAGGTCCTTGGAAATAACCAGGTCGGGTTGTTCCACCGCCTTGGGAGATGCCCCGGTCCAGGCGACATCGTCCCGGTTGACACGGCTGGTGACGACATTTCCCAGGAGGATTGTTTCCTTGAACCCGGGCCAAAAGCCCTCGGGAAGCCAGCAGCAACCGGCGATACCGGTGGAACCGTGGTCGTGCGGGCACATCTCGGGCCCGAAACCCAGGCCGTCGTGCGGTTTGCCGAAGCTGGGATAACTGGCGCCGCGGATGATGTTGTAGACCGGCTTGGAGTGGCAATCCGCTGTGAAGATATGGCCGAAATTATCCATCGCCATGCCGAAAGGATTCACCTGGCCCCGGGTCCAGACCTCGAGGCCGGTGCCATCGGCATTGAAGCGGTAAGTGTGTCCGCTCTGCATACCGATGGTTTTGCCCTGTTCATTCTTCACCTGACTTTCGTTGGCGAAGCCGTGGGTTGCATGGATGGTTCCATCGAAGCCCCAAGTGAAGGCGTTGGTCATGCCGTGTGTGTCGCGAAAGCCGTAGCCGGACAGGATGACCGTGGACTTGTCGGCCTTGCCGTCATTGTCGGTGTCCTCCAGCAGGCGCAGGTGGCCGATGTCAAATACGAGGGCCTTGGTGGTTTTTCCGGAGGGCAGGGGCAGTAGGCCGATCGGGATATTCAGCCCGTCTGCGAAAACGGTGACCTTGCGTGCCTGGCCGGTCACGGGGTCGAAATCCTCGAGGATTTTGACGGTATCGCGGGGCTTTTTGCCCTCGGTGGCGGGGTAGGGGTACTCCAGGGTGTCGGTCACCCACAAACGGCCACGGTCGTCAAAGGCGATGTTCATCGGTTTGTAGATGACCGGGTCGGCCGCGACGAGGGACGCCTTCAGGCCTTTGGGGAGCTGGAATCCAGCGGCTTGCTCAGCAGGGCTGAGCGCCTCGCTGGGGGCTACCAAGGGAGGCTGGGCCAGCGAAATGCAGGCAATTATCGAGGCCAGGCTGACCATGGGCGGTCTCCAAATTCAGTCCAGACTTTCCGATCGGTGAATTCAGGGGCGCCTGCCCCTCCACAATGAGGATTTGAGCATACCCGGGCGAGGGGAGGATGGAAAGGATCGGCCCACCAGGCGGGGCCGGCAAAGGCAGAACCCCTCCTGATGCCCTAAACCGTTTTCAACCATGCGGTTGATACCATAAAAGCATGGGCAGGCAGCGCGTATTGTTTGTGACTGGCAGGCTGGCGGAAAAGTCCCTCCGCAGGGTGCTGGACGGATTTGCCCAAGATGGTGGAATCGACCCGGAAATTGCGGTGTTGCCCATCAGTGTGGCGGCCCTTGCCCACACACGGTGGATGGCTCCCCGGCTGAAGGTTCCCGATGGGATCGCCCGGGTGGTGATTCCCGGAATGTGTTCCGGTGACTTGCAGGAATTGGCAGGCCAGCAGCCCCCTGGTATCCAGTTTGAGCGCGGGCCCAATGACCTGCTGGACCTTCCGGGCCATTTCAAGCAGCCGCAAGCCCCCCCGGATCTTTCCAGGCATAGCATTGAAATCATAGCTGAGATCAACCACGCCCCCCGGTTGTCCCGAGCGGAGCTTGTCAGCCAGGCCCGGGACCTGATTTCCGCCGGGGCCGACCGGATTGATCTGGGGTGCGATCCGGGGGCTTCGTGGAGCGGGGTAGGTGAGGCGGTGAGGGCCTTGGCAGGGCTGGGTATTCCGGTTTCCATTGACTCATTCGATCCCCAGGAGGTTCGGCAGGCTACCCAGGCGGGGGCCACGCTGGTGCTGAGCGTGAACAGTCAAAACCGTGAACAGGCCACCGAGTGGGGAGCCGAGGTGGTGGCCATCCCCGACCGGCCCGGGACCCTGGACGGATTGTCGGAGACGGTGGGATATCTGGAACGGAAGGGGGTGAAGCACCGCATTGACCCCATCCTGGAGCCGGTGGGGCATGGATTCGGCGCGAGTTTGCTGCGCTACGCCGAAATGGCCCGGTCCTATCCTGGAAAGCCGGTGATGATGGGAACCGGCAATGTCACCGAACTGGCCGAGGTGGACAGCGGTGGGGTCCATCTGACACTGCTTGCGCTTGCCCGCGAATGGGGGGTCACCAGCGTGCTGACCACCCAGGTTGCCAACTGGTGTCGGGGCGCGGTGATGGAAATCGACCATCTTCGCCGGGTGGTGGAGCTGGCGGTGGGGGAGCGGCGGCTGGCCAAATACCTGGATCCGGCGGTGCTTTTGCTGCGTGACCGGCGTGTCGTAAGGCGTTCGGAACAGGATCTTGCGGAATTGCAGGCAGCCATCACGGACAGCAACTTCCGCATCGTGGCGGAAGGGGGAGTAATCCATGTGATGAACCACCGCACCTGGGTGCGCGGGACCGACCCGTTTGCCCTGATGCGGGAGCTGGCCGGGCGAGAAAAGCTGGATGCCCCGCATGCGCTCTATTTGGGCTATGAGATATCCAAAGCAGTCACGGCGCTGACGCTTGGCAAGAACTATACCCAAGACCAGCCACTCAATTGGGGTTTCCTCACCCGGCCCGAGGCCACCCACCGGGACCGGCCCGATGAGCGGGGGGGCGTGAATCCGTCATGACCCAGGCCGTTCCCCAAGGCATTCAAATCACCCCGGGTGGGGCCGTGGTGCTGGCCATGCCGGTGCCGCTGGACCCAATAGAAGCTGTGCGCCGTTTGGCCCGGCTGCCCTATTCCGTTTCCCTTTTCAGCCAGGGGCCCTTCGCGGATCGGGGGCGATTCAGTTATGTGATGGCAGATCCGGTGCGGCTGCTGATCAGCCGAGCTGGAAAGTGTCTGGATGCGGATAGGTGCGACCGTGGCAATCCCTGGGACGCGTTGCGTCTGGAGGTGGCCCGGTGCCGCGGTGAATTCGTTCACGGGTTGCCCCCGTTCCAAGGCGGGTGGGCCGGGATGCTGGGTTATGACCTGGGGAGATGGCTGGAGCGGTTGCCCAAACCGACGGTGGATGAGTTTCAGCCACCGGAGATGGTCGCCGGGCTTTACGATGTGGTGCTGGCGACCGACCGGTTGACTGGCCGCCAGTGGCTGATTTCCTCCGGGCTGGGTGGAGAAGGGGGTCCGGAAGGCCGACTTGCCCAAGCAAAGACCCGGCTGCGGTTTTTCCAGGAACGGTTGCAGGCGGACCCGCTGCCATGGGGTCACCCGTTCGGGAGCGGACTGGCGGTGGAACCTTCCCGATTGCGGTCGGTGACGGGCCGGGCCGGGGTTTACTCCCACTTCAGCCGCGAGGAATACCTGGAAGCGCTTGGGCGCGCGATCGCCTACATCCACGCGGGGGATTGCTTCCAGGTGAACCTGGCCCAGCGCCTGCTGCACCGTGACCTGCCGCCGTTGGAAATACTGGGGCGCATCGCCGGTAAAAACCCGGTGCCGTTCGCCTGCTGGCTGGATTGGGGCGATGGGCAATTGATCAGCGCGTCGCCTGAGCGGTTTTTGCGTCTGGACCGGGGGCAGGTTTCCACCCGGCCGATCAAGGGTACGCGCCCCAGGGGGCTCACGGCCACTTTGGATGAACTGCTACGCGACGAACTGATCCGAAGCCCGAAGGACCGGGCGGAGAACATCATGATCGTTGACCTGCTGCGCAACGACCTGGGGCGAAGCTGCGCGCCGGGTTCGATCCAGGTGCCAACCGTGTGCGAGATCGAGTCGTTCCCCACTGTGCACCACATGGTTTCGGAGGTGCGAGGTAACCTTCGGCCGGAATTGGGGGCGGTTGAGTTGCTGGCGGCGGCGTTTCCTGGTGGATCCGTCACCGGCGCGCCCAAAATTCGGGCCATGGAAATCATCAACGAACTGGAACAGACCCGACGCGGGGCCTACTGCGGATCCTTCTTCTGGATTGGAGCGGACGGTGGGATGGATTCAAACATCCTCATCCGAACCATCACGCGGCAGGGTGGGTGGCTTTCGTTTCCCGTGGGCGGGGGGATCGTGGCCGATTCCGACCCTGCGGAGGAGCATGCCGAAACCCTGCACAAGGCGGAGGGTGTGCTGCGCCTTCTGGACGGGGCTTGATGCCTGATCAGGTCTGGACCGCGTCGAACAGCACCAGCGAAAAGGGGCCGAAGACGATGACGGGCAGCCAGGCTGCCAGCGCCGGGCTGACGAGGTCGCCCTCACCCATCATTTTGCAGCCATAAACCATGCCGAAAAACATGCCGCAGAGCATGAGGCAAATCCCGGCCGAGATGAAGACATTGCGGTGCTGGTCTTGCAGGATGACCGATACACCCAGAAGCACCAAGGTCATGCCCAGGATGGGGCGGACGATGCGGACATGGAATAGGACGGCGAGGGATGGGATTCGGGCCACATCGGCGCGCTGCATCTCCTGGTAGAGGCGCGTGGTTGAGGCAAATGAAAACCAGTTGGGATTGCGGGTGATGGCGGAGAAGTCCACCTCGCGCACATGGAGCAGGAAACGGCCGGTGTCGAGCGGCTCCAGGATCGGGTTCTTGCGGTCCCAGCCCTCGATCTCCGGCGGATTGGTCTGCATCAGCTCCCAGCGGCCGCCGCGTTCGGATCGCTCATCCGGATGGAACAGGGCCTGTTTGGCGGTGAGGTGCACCAGGGTCCCAGCCACCGACTCCGGGATGGTGACCCTGAGGTTGTGGACAACCCGGGTGAGCCTATCGGCCTTTTCCCCCTCGATGTGAATGCCGTTGGGTTCGTAGGCCCCGCGCACGGGAACCTCCTTCACCGCGTGCGGATCCTCCTTGGTGGACATCAGCTTGTCGGCGATCCGGGGGATGATCACCTCGGAGTTGACCACCGTAAGGCTGAGAGTGAGGAAAGCACCGGCCAGGATGGGCGTGACAATCCGCCAGGTGGAAATACCGGCGGCGAGCAGAGGCACCTGCTCGTTGCTGCGCTGCATCATGGCGATGGCGAACATGCTGGCCAGAAGCGCGATCGCCTCGCACAGGCGGTCGAAGATCTGCGTGAGCTGGTAGCCGTAGAAAGTGAGGATGTCGGTGATGATGTCGCGGACCGGTTTGTTCTTGCCGGCGAAATCATCGAGGTTGGTGAACAGGTCGACAATGATGTACAGCGTGAGCAGGCTGGTCAGTACCACCAGGTACGACTTCACGAAGCTCCAGAACATCTGCCGGTCGATCAGGGTGAACATGGTTTCTGGTGGTTCTCGGCGCGAACCTGGCTCGCCTGCCAGCGGGGCAGGTAATCCAGGAGGTACTGCTTCACATACATGTTCGCTTCGGTGCAGGCCTTGTCACCGAAGCCCTGCGCCTTCATCTCGCGGTAGGCTTCGGCGGTGGTCCAGCCCTGGTGCTCGACACGGTACAGGGCAGCGAGCAGGCCGGTGCGATGCAAACCGGCCTTGCAGTGGATCAGGATGGGGTAGTTTTCGGGATCGTCATAGACGGCGAGCATTTCTTCCAGGACCGCAGGCTTTTTCTCCGGGTACTCGTACATGTGGACCAGGTCTGGCTTCACATGGATGTATTTCACACCCAGTTTCCGGCACATCTCCTGCTCGCCGATGGAATCCCGTGTGAGGTAATCCTTGCGGATCTTGGGGTCGGGGAATTCCTGCTGCACATTGACGATGGATTTGATGCCGTAGCGGCGGACGGCATCGGCAAAGCCCTCCTCCGTCATCTGGCCGGAACGGTAGAGTTTGCCGGGCACCGCGACACGGAGCCTTTTTCCCTTCTCCCAAACGCTGCGGTAAAAATGAAACAGGCCCAGGCCCAAAACCGCGATCAGTAGCGAGGTGCTGATGCCCCCCGCCAGGCGTTTGATCCACCGAACCGTCTCGGGCGCCACCGGTTTCATCTCCTTGGATTCGCGGCGGGGCAACTGCAGGACCCCTTGCGATGGTCGGGAGAATGCCCGGAAGGCCCCTTGGGGGCAAGGTCATTCTGCCGGGCCTGGCGAGGGAAACCCAACGCCAGGAATCGGTTACGGCCCTACAACAATCCGAACGGTTAAGTGGGGGCTTGCCTTGGGTTTGGAACCAGAAGGGAAGATAGAATCATGGGAACGACGTGGGTGGGGCAAACTCTTTTAAAGCCCCTATTTTTGCTAAACGGCCTTTTCTTTTTATTTTTCGTTTTCGGGGGTGTTGTGCGATCGGACGAGGGAATGTGGCTGTTGAATGATCCCCCCAAGGATCTTCTGGCCAAAAGGCATGGTTTCGAGTTGACCCAAGGTTGGCTGGACAAGGCACGCCTGGCCTCCATCCGGCTCAACAGCGGCGGGTCGGGTTCTTTTGTTTCTCCCAACGGTTTGTTGTTGACCAACCACCATGTGGGGGCGGACGCCCTCGCCAAGCTCAGTACTCCGGGAAACGATCTGCTGACGACCGGTTTTTACGCGCGCACCCGGGGGGAAGAGAAGTCTTGCCCCGATCTGGAAATCAATGTCCTGATGGGTATCGAGGATGTCACGGACCGGGTGGAGGGGGCTGTCCAGGGGATTACCAATCCTGCCAAGGCGAGCGCGGCCCGGAGGGCTGAAATCGCCCGCATCGAGAAGGAATCCCTGGACAAAACCGGGCTCCGCAGCGACGTGGTGGCACTGTACCAGGGGGCGGTGCATCACCTGTACCGGTACAAGAAATACACCGATGTGCGGCTGGTCTTCGCACCGGAGGGGGCTGTCGCCGGGTTTGGCGGCGACGTGGACAATTTTGAATATCCCCGCCATGGTCTGGATATCTGCCTGTTCAGGGCGTACGAGAACGGCAAGCCGGTCGAGTCGACCCAGTACCTGAAAATCCAGCCGGCGGGCCCGCGGGAAAACGACCTTGTTTTCGTGACCGGGCATCCGGGGGTGACCCAGCGGCTGGAGACGATGGACCGGCTGGAATTGAGGCGGGACCACCTCCACCCGTTCATGTTGGGCTGGCTGCGGGCCATGGAAAACAGCCTGGGGCAATTCGCCGCCACAGGGGCCGAACCGGCCCGGCTGGCAGCCAAGGTCTCCCATTCGATTGCCAACAGCCGCAAGGCCCTTACCGGGCAATTCATGGGATTGTGCGACGGGCAATTGATGGATGGCAAGCGTCGGGCGGAAGCCGACTTGAAGGCCAAATCCGTGTTCAACGGTTCCGATCCCTATCAGGCCATTGCCCAAGCCTGCTCCAAGCAATCCGCCTTTCACCGTGAATACGCGCTGGTTGAAAGGGGCTTGGCATTGGACAGCGACCTGTTCACCATCGCCCGTCACCTGACGCGCATGGCGCGGGAGGACAAGTTGCCGGGAACCGACCGGTTGCGGGAATACCGGGAATCAGCCCGTTCCTCCCTGGAATTGTCCCTGTTCTCCCCGGCACCCATCCATCCCTCGCTGGAAAAGGTGCGGCTGACAGCGGGGCTGGCCTACCTGGCGGAGCAATTGGGGGCCACCCACCCTTTGGCTGTGAAGGTGCTTGCCGGCAAGTCGCCCGAGCGACTCGCCCAGGAATTGGTGGACGGGTGCCGCCTGGCGGATGTGCAGGAACGCCGGCGCCTGGCCCAGGGGGGTGAAAAAGCCATTGAGGCCAGCACCGACAGCATGATCGCCCTGGCCAAAGTGATCGATGCCGACGCGCGCGCGCTGCGCAAACGGTTGGAGGATGAGGTGGAGGAACCGGAGCGTCAGGCCCAGCGGGCGATTGGCCTGGAGCGGTTCCGCATTTTGGGCAGAACCATGGCACCCGATGCCACCTTCACGCTGCGGCTGGCTTTCGGAGTGGTGAAGGGGTACGAGGTGGACGGCAAGCTGCTGCCCTTCCACACCACCCTGGGCGGATTGTTCGCCAAATCGGCGGAGCATGACAACACCATGCCCTTCAAGCTGCCCGCGCGTTGGCTGGAGCGGAAGGGCCGACTCGATTTGGGCAAGCCTTTCAATTTCGTCTCCACCGCCGACACCATCGGTGGAAATTCGGGCAGCCCGGTGCTGAATCGGGCCGGCGAACTGGTGGGTGTGAACTTTGACCGCAACCGGAACGGATTGGTGCGCAATTTTGTCTACACGGAGACACAGGCCCGCCACATCGCGGTGCACGCCGGGGCCATAGTCGAAGCCCTGGACAAGGTTTACGACGCCGGAGCATTGCTTGTGGAACTGGGGGTCCGCTGAGCGGGCCAGAACCGATTCGAGAGGAATTTTAGCGATGAAGTATGTGATTGTGATTCCGGATGGCGCGGCAGACGAGCCCCAGGCCTCGCTGGGTGGGAAAACGCCCCTGGAGGCGGCCCGCATCCCCAACATGGACAGCATTGCCCGGAGGGGAATCCTGGGTTGGGCCGACAATGTGCCTGCCAGCCTGACGGCCGCCAGCGATGTGGCCACCCTGAGCCTGTTCGGTTACGACCCGATGCGTTACTACACCGGCCGGGCCCCCCTGGAGGCCCGGGCCATGGGGATCAACCTGGGGCCGGAGGATTTCGCGGTCCGGTGCAACCTGGTTCATGCGCCAGGGGATGTGATGGCGGATTTCACCGCCGGACATATCGGCAATGACGAAGGGGCGGCGCTCATCGCCACCCTTCAGGAAAAACTTGGTGGCAAGCGAGTCGTTCAGGGAGATTCGGGCCAGACGGAAGTGACCCTGGAGTTCCACCCGGGGGTGAGCTATCGCAACCTGATGATCGTGCGAGGAGGCGCCCGGGCCGGGAAGCCGGCCGCGCTGGACGCCACGACCAAAACCCAGGCTCCCCACGATGTGCCCGATCAGCCCACCGGGCCACACCTTCCCAAAGGGACCGGGGGGGCGTGGCTTATGCAGCTGATGCAGGAGAGCAAGGAGCTGTTCGCCGGGCACCCGGCCAATCAAGACAGGATCTCCCAGGGCAAGAAAGCGGCCACCCAATGCTGGCTTTGGGGACAGGGCAGGGTGCCCAGCCTGGATTCATTCGAGGTGATGCACGGGCTGAAAGGGGTGATCATCAGCGCGGTGGACCTGGTGCGCGGGGTCGGGCAATTGATCGGTTGGAAGCGGGTGGACGTGGCGGGTGCCACCGGGTACCTGGACACCGATTACGCGGCCAAGGGACGCCAAGCCATCGAGTGCCTGAAATTTCACGATTTGGTGTGCGTCCATGTGGAGGCACCCGACGAGGCCTCGCATGAGGGAAGGGCGGATGCCAAAGTCAGGGCCATTGAGGAGATTGACGAGCATATCGTCGGGCCGCTGGTGAAGGCTTTGGAAACGGTAGGTGATTACAGGATCCTGGTGGAACCCGACCACCGGACTTTGATCCGCACCAAGGCCCACACCCATGGGCCAGTCCCATTCGCCTTGGCCGGGACAGGGATTCCGGCGCCGACAAGAGCGCCAGCCGGTTATCACGAAGCGGCGGTTCCGGCTGATTTCCCCGTGCAAACGGGCCACCAGTTGCTGGGAACCCGGATGATCCGTTCCTGAGTTCAAAGTCGGATTGTGCGGCCTGAAGTTAGGAAGAGATAGCAGGGTGTGTCAAAATGGCAGCCCTTTATCCTTGACCTAAGCCGGAAAATCCTGAAGACTTGAGGAAACCTGCCTGTTGGCTCGCTGAGGGCATCCCCTGCCCGGCGGAGTCGGCTCCTCGTTCATTCCCGATTTTTTTGGGAAGGAAGGACGCCCATGAATTGGATGCGATTCGCTTTGGTAGTCGGTGGTTTGTCCCTGGCTTTCGGCAGCATCGGCCGGGCCGGATGGCCTGTCGATGAAGCCAAAAGGGCCCAACTGATCGGCCAACCCGAAAGCCTGGTGGTGCAACCGGCCTCCTTGGAATTGAAGGGACCGCGCGGTTTTCGCCAAGTGGTGGTGAACGCGAAATACGCTGAAAAGGGCAGTTCCACGCGGGACGTCACCGGTTTGGTGACGATGGAATGCCAGCCCGCGAACCTGGTGTCCGTCGAGGAGGGTGGTTTCCTGGTTCCCCGTTCGATGGGGAAAGGCAAGCTGGTTGTCCGTGCCGGCGGCAAGGCCACCGAGGTGCCGCTTGAGGTGACCGGTCTGGACAAGGCCAGCCCGGTCAGTTTTCGTCACGAGGTGATCGCCGCGCTGAATGTGGGCGGTTGCAATATGGGTGCCTGCCACGGGACACCTTCCGGCAAGAACGGTTTCAAATTGAGCCTGCGCGGATTTGACCCCGTTTCGGACCATCAGCAACTGACCCGCGATGTGCTTGGCCGACGTTCTGTCTCGCACGATCCGAACATGAGCCTGCTCCTGTTGAAGGGGCTGGCCAGGGTGCCCCACGAGGGGGGGCAGCGTTTCCCCAATGCAGGGGTGACCACACAGGCGGTGGAGCAATGGCTGGCCGGAGGGATGGTGGATGACCGCCCCGACCTTCCCGCGGTGAAAAAGGTCGAGGTGATTCCGGGCAACCGGACCCTGCGGAACCCCGCCAAGTGGCAGCAGCTTTCCGTCCAGGCCGAATTCTCGGATGGATCGAAGCGGGATGTGACCCGGTTGTCGGTTTTCAGTTCCTCCGATGCCGGCATCGCGGAGGTGAACCAGCAGGGATTGGTGGAATTCCGCCAGGCTGGGGAAGTGGCCATCCTGGTTCGTTATCTCGAAGAGATGGTCTCTGTCCGGCTGACCTACCTCGATCCCAAGCCCCAGTTCACCTTCCCATCGTTCCCGGAAAACAACTACATCGACACCCATGTGTCGAACAAGCTTCGTTTGCTCGACATCCCGCCCTCCGGCCTTTGCTCGGACACGGATTTTGCCCGCCGGGCGCACCTGGACCTGTGCGGTGTGCTGCCGACCCCGGAAGAGGTGAAGGCCTTCCAGGCCGACCAGTCGCCCGACAAGCGCGCCAAGCTGATCGACGCGCTGCTGGATCGGCCGGAATATGCCGATTTCTGGACCCTCAAATTCTCCGATGTGCTGCGTTCCAGCCGCAAGACCCTGCAGGCCAAGGGGGTGCATGCGTTCCAACAGTGGCTTCGCGAGCGGATCGCCGCCAATGTGGGCCTGGACCAGGTGGTGCGGGAGATTCTCACGGCGTCCGGGCCCGCCGCCAACAATCCTGCCGCCGGTTACTACCGCATCGCCCGCGACCCGCAGAGCCTGGCGGAAACCACCGCCCAGCTTTTCTTCGGCGTGCGGATGCAATGCGCCAAGTGTCATAACCATCCCTTCGAGAGATGGACGCAGGATGACTATTACGGCTTCGCCGCATTTTTCGCCCGGGTGAAGACCAAGGCCGACCCGAGCCAGCCGTCCGTGGACAACAAAGCTCCCGCGGGCGAGATTGTCTTCGCCGATCGCGGCGGCGAGGTGACCCAGCCCCGCACCGGCAAGGTGATGACGCCCCGCTACATGGGTGCCGGCGACGCCAAAGTGGAGCCAGGGCAGGACCGCCGGGCGGTGCTTGCCACCTGGATGACATCGCCTGACAACCTGTTTTTCGCCCGGTCGATGGTGAACCGCATCTGGTTCCATGTGATTGGGCGCGGCGTGGTGGAACCGGTGGATGACTTCCGCGAATCGAACCCGTCCGCCAATGATCCCTTGCTGGATGCCCTGGCCTCGGATTTCGTGAAAAGCGGTTTTGACCTGAAGCACCTGGTGCGGACCATTTGCCGCAGCCGGACTTACCAGCTCTCCGCCAACCCGGTGGAGGGTAACAAGGATGACAGCCGGTACTTCAGCCACGCGGTTTCCAAACTGCTGACCGCGGAACAGATGCTGGACGCGATCTGCCAGTCGACCGAGGTGATGGAGAAATATCCCGGCCTGCCGGCCGGCACCCGGGCCACCCAGTTGCCTGACGGCGAGGTGAACAACCAGTTTCTGAAGACCTTCGGCCAACCGGCGCGTGAGCTGGCCTGCGAGTGTGAACGGGAAAGCGACAGCAACCTGGCCCAG
>Ga0169931_10000433_pt1 | contig 68679 bp, 49 predicted proteins | sample Kivu_15m_20L_FD_129675 | JGI IMG/M metagenome (GOLD analysis project Ga0169931, IMG submission 129675) | Freshwater microbial communities from Lake Kivu, Western Province, Rwanda to study Microbial Dark Matter (Phase II) - Kivu_15m_20L... | ecosystem: Environmental > Aquatic > Freshwater > Lake... | reverse complement strand
TGCCTGTGTCCCGCCTGTGGCGACAAGGTGTTTGAGCACTGGCCATTCGGCTGGGACGCTCACTCAGCTCATCAATGCAACGCCGTAGCCGGCGCCACCGAGCAGGCTCGAAAGAACGCTTTCAGACAACGCTTCGGGCACTTGTTCCGATAGCAATGCTGTTCTCTGCCGCCAGAGATGTTCCAATGAATGAAACCTGTGCAATTTGTGGCTGCCAGATACATCGTGACGGAGAATATGCCCGTTTGATTGCCCTTCGTGGCTTTGCTGAGCAAACAAAGAACGAGGGGCGTACTCGCATCGGTGGCTGTATCCGTTTGCTTCAAGAAGTCATCGCCAAGGGCGTCGAAGTGCTCTTGGCAGCGGAAGAGGAAAAAGCAGCGGCTAACAAGGCGTTCAACCCGAGCGGCGGTTCGGGCGGATTCTGAAATCGAAGGTTCTTGGCCGCCGCCGGGTGACCTTGATCTTTCGTCCACTCAAGTGATCACGACCGTTTTCATGTCATACCTGATGTGTACGTCACAAAAATACGATTCCATTGCAATTTTTGAACCGTCCGCCAGAATGGCTTCAGTTTCCACCAACGGTTCAAGATTCAATTTGCGGATTAGCGCTTTTGAAAAAACAAGATGACCGTCGAAGGCGGTATCTATCCAAACAAGAACATCCTCAACGACATCATTCAAATGGGCGGCCACGCGAATGGTAATCAAACGCTCGAAACCTCACCGTGTCTCCCTGCGCACTCACCAACCGTCCATCCCCAATCGCTGAACCAGCCACATACGCCCCGACATAACGCATCGCATTACATCGCTCACCCCGTTCGTGAAATCGCTCCGGTGTCACTCCAATCTTTACGGCTGAAACAAATCACGACCATCTCCGTGAGACTCATCGCTGGCGGAGGGATTCCTTGAGACTCACATAATCGGAAAGCAAAAAAATTACCGTGATAAACGCCAGCACAATCTCGGTGAGATTGATGATTTTTGCGGGTACTGTTTGCGGTAAAATATCGCTGTAGCCAAAAAACGAAAAATTCAATGTGCTCAAATAGAAGAAATCAAAAAGGGCTTCAGCGGTCTCGATTTCCGGAGAGACACCGGCGAAGCAATTTGGGTCGAGCGCGTAGAGCAAATGAAAATCGAGGGCAAATGAAAGAATCATTTGCGTCATATTGATTGCCATCAGGAGCAGAAAGCGATGATGCGATAGGTTGCTGCGAGCGGCATCATAGAGCTGCGCCAGATTTTCTCGGCCAAAAAAAATGGACTTTAGCCAACATGCGGCAATGACCACAATATTCCAAAATAAAGTGGGTTCGGGCCACCACTGGAAGAGTGTCATGGCGGCCAACCACCACAAACCGATCAATGAGTATTCGACGACATTACGCCAGACAGGAATCTTCATGAGACACCGGTTGGATTAAGTTTGTAATTGCCCCGCCGCTATTCGCTTCGCATGCCAATACCATTGCAGGCCGAGGACAAGTCCTAGACCAATTGCTGTCCATTGATACGCAGTTAGCCGGAACAGCCAGGTGGGCTCCGGGCGAATGAATTCCGTAAGGAAACGATACACCATATAAGCGATTAAATAAGCTTTCAATCTTTGTCCGGTCAGCCAACGTTTTCTTTCTGCCAAAAAAATAAAACCTGCAGCCGAAAAATGAAATAGCGCTTCATAAATTTGCGTCGGATGTCTCAGGGTGGGATTGGCATCTAAAGCTTGTGGAAAAACGAAACCCCAGGGAAGCTGCGTCGGTTGGCCATAACAACAGCCGGAACAAAAACATGCAATTCGCCCAATGCCAATCATGACCGCAGCCGGCAAAGCGAAGCTATCCCCGGTGAGGATCTTGATTTGGCGAGCTTCCTTGACGACTTCGACTGCGATGTAGGCTCCCAGAATCCCGCCCAGAATGGTTTTGCCATCGGACCACCACAGCCAATTTCCCGCAGTAACACCTTGCTCAATCCAGAATGGAATACGAGCACCCACAAGAGCTCCGCAAAGGGCGGTGAGATTAATGGCCAATCGATCCGCTTCGGGCAACCGCAATTTCGCTTGCCGATTTCGCGCAACCCACCAACCCATCAACAAGGCAACTGCGAGCAATACGGGCGACAAAAATTTCATCGTATAAGTTCGGGGAGTGCAATATGACCTTCCCGATACAGAACATTGTACGCGCAGAAGGGGATGACATGACCACTGGGCAAAACATGATGAGTGCAACATTTCATCACGCGGCGCACATCGAAGTTGTACATATCCAAGAAGTTATTGATCGTGATACGGAATAAATTTTTCGCTCCAAGTTGCTTCAGAAGTGCTTGGGCAAAAAAATCTTCTGCAGTTGCTTGCAGATTGGTTGTCTGAGACAGAATCGGTAAAGATTTTGAAGAATTCGTTGGAATTAGTGGGGTTGGGCCGCTGGACGAATCACCACAACCGCCAGGACCACAGCAAGCTTGACGGGCTAGATAATGCTGGATCAGACGCACGCCTTCATCCCGAGTGAAGCTGATACCATTGGCAAGCAGATCCAGATTCTCTTTCGCATTGACAAAGCGAGTCAGTGGTGTCAGTCCTTCTGAATGTCGATAGGCAAGACAGAGTTGATGGCAATTAGGGTGTGCGCAAGGTAGCGGAAAGAAATCATTCGCTTGAAACATTCCCTCGGTCTGTGTTTCCATGGCTTGGATCACATCGGGAAAAGTGATTCGGTTCTCAAGTTCTTCGGGGAGATAATACCGTCCGCTGTACGTTGCTGGCTGCAGGCTCAAACCGGTGATCCAATCGCGGTTCGCTGCGAAGCGAACCAAGGGACCGATTTGATCCAGGTTGACTCCACCCTGTAGCGTCGCGACGATTGTTACATGCAATCCCGCCTCGCCCAGTTTCTCTATCGCTCGCAATTTTTGCGGCACCAAAGATTCGCCTCTCAATGCGAGGCTGGTCTGTTCATTGAGTCCATCCAACTGGAAGTAAATTTCGATTCTGTGCTTGTGCAAGGCGATGGTCGAGATCAATTCATCATCTTTGGCAAATCTTAGTCCGTTGGTATTGATCATGATATAGTCGATAGGCTGTGCGACCGCATACGCCAGGATATCATGAAATTCGGGATGAATGGTCGGTTCACCGCCGGAGAGTTGCAGAACTTCGGGCCGACCTTCGGATTCGACCAAGCGATCGATCGAACGCTTGACTTCATCGAGCGATAGATGTTTTCCGCCGGGACCGCTCGAAGCAAAACACATCGGACATTTCAAATTGCAGGAACTCGTTATTTCAACCAAGCCCACGCAGGTATGCTGCTCATGTTCTTCGCAGAGTCCGCAATCGTAAGGGCAACCTTTTTCCATGCGAGTAAAGGTTTTGGCTGGTAGACGGGCGGGCAAACTGTAGTCCATGCGATCGTACATTTCGACATTGCTACAGATAAAGTCTTCGCGCCAGCCATGTGTCGGACAATGTTTGCGGAAATAGACGCGTCCACGACGAGCGATGATCTTGGTGTTGACCAGACTCAAGCACTGAGGGCAAAGGCTTTGGGTGGTTCCCAAAAAAGTATAGTCTCGAGCTTCAACATGCCGGCCCATGTAGGTCATCCTAAATGTGATGCGAGTGCCGCAGTATCAGATGCGAAGCGAAAGAACATAGAGTAGCAGAAAGGCGACCAAAGCTAGCACGCCACCAATACCAAAGGCAAAACCCAGAAAGGTAGATTCGTTGACATTCAGTGCGGAAAAGCCAATCGCGGTTCCCGTGCAGACCGTCACAAAGATAGTACACATTCCCAAAGTGATACCGGCACAGAGTACTAAGGAAACCAGATAGTCCCCCGCTCCCCACAGCATGCGTCGAACCGTGGGATCAAAGTTCAGCACATAGCGTCTGGAGTCTCGCAGAGGGACGCGGATCGCCGCAAAGAAAACGATCCAGCCCGGCACAAGCGTATATTCCCAAGCAATTCCCGCGGATAGAAACAACAATGCTACGCTAGCGGCCACACAACCCCAATAACCAACGCCCAGTGGCGCCGCTCGCTGGCGATCGTCAGCAAGCGGTGGTGCCTCAAGCGTGTTTGGAGCAGTAAAGGGATTTTCATCTTGGACCGGAGGAGGCACATTCGCTAGTGTGCTTGCCTGAATGGGAAGAATACTGCTTGGGTTATTCTGCGGATCTTCAGAAGTGGACACCAGAACTCCTTTCAAGCAAACACGGTTTAGACCCTTAAAATCTAATTGACACGAACATTTTAAGCAATGATTAGACAATCTCCGGTACGATGAATGAATCGCGGTATGCGCGTTTGAGCAATTTATTGGCTGCTTCGGAAAATTCGCCCACAAATCGTCCTGTGCTTGGATCAAGTTCTAGCCATGGACTCATGCGTAATCCGGGCGAGTCGGGGGTGACATCATGGGCCGCCAAATGCTCTTGCAATTCCTGAAGGATTGTCGACCATCCGGGAAAAGAACCTCCCAAATTCAGCGACTCGTGAATCAAATCGCTGGTTCCCATTTGGTAACAAATATTCGCGAAGTTGCACCAACCCGTTGAATCATGTCCCACTTGAACATCGGCGTTGAGCAATTCTCGATTGCGAGCGCGGACCGCTTCGATAAAATTCTCTTGGTGGCTTCGACCGCTATCCCCTTTGAACTCTTGAATCAATTTGCCGGCCTGATCGTAGGCGCGTGCACCACCGCGCTGTCCTTCCAGTCGCCCTCCTTCCCCATACACGACATAGCCGCTGCCTGGGCCGGGGAATTTCGGTCCCTTCGTTTCACCCTTACCGGCAGATAGATTGCTCAGCCCGATAACGACAGGCAAAGAACCGGTATCAAATGCGACGCAATGGACATTGGGCGATTCTCCCGCGTCGTCCCAAACCATTCGACCGCCGCCACCTATTATTTTTTTTGGTACTACGACTCGATCCTGAAAGACAACATTGCGAACGTCATCCAGAACATGAACGCCCCAGTTTCCCATTTCGCCTGAGCCTGTGTTCCAATCCCAATGCCAGTCGTAGTGCCATTTGTCTCGGAACACCGGTCGATCGGCAGCCGGTCCGAGCCAGAGATCGTAATTAACGTTGGGATCCTTTGGCAAAGGTTCCGCGCGTTTGCCGATTCCGCCGCGTACCCCATATCGATTGACTCGCACATTCTTCAGTTCGCCGATCCCCTTTTCTTTATGCAAAAACTCTTTGATCTTGGACTGCATAGGATCGGAGCGTTGCTGGGTCCCAACCTGACAAATACGCTGATACTTTCTGGCAGCAGCGATGGTTTGCTCCCCTTCCCACTGGGTATGGGAAAGCGGCTTTTCGACATACACATCTTTGCCAGCTTGCATCGCCCAAATAGACGCTAGGCAATGCCAGTGATTGCATGTCGCCACGACAACCGCATCGATATTGGGGTCCTCGATCAGACGTCGTAAATCGGTCGCTTCTTTAGCGTCCGTAAATCGTTTCTTCGCCTGAGCGACTCGGCGTTCATCGGGATCACACAAACCCACCACGCGAACACCTTTGATTTTTTCAAACGATCCCATCAACTCCCCTGCCCTACCCCCGCAACTCAAAAAGGCTAAACGGATCTCATCATTCGCTGAGGCTGCAAAGGACAGCGAACGGCTCATCGCCAGCGTTGCGGAGGCGGCTGCAAAGGAAGATTTCAAAAAGGTACGGCGGAGTGTCGGGCAATGGATTCGTTGCTGCATGGGGATCAAGCCTTACGGATTCAATAAACCTTACAGATTCAATAAAAATGGAGAGTCATTGGCTGTATGCCGAGGTCGCGGAGTCACCGCAAGCCGTGCTCACTGAGCGTTTAGGTGGTAATAGCGAGTTTCTGTGGTAATAGCGCTTTTCTGTGGTGATCGGGCGATTCTATCTTAATCGAAATACGCGAGTAAATGAATCGGCTCAAGTTCACTGCACTTTCTTTTTGATTCTGAAGGGGCAATAATCCTTGGCAGCTTTGCGATTGCCTCAGGATCCGTGCCAGTAATTCGATCTCCAGGAATTCGATCTCCATGAAACAGTTCACTATTTTTCTTCGGAGCAGCCTCTGGTTGTCTATCTGTCTGGTTTGGCAAGCGTGCATCGTATCTGCTGCTCAAGCCCAATCGCGTCCACCCAATGTGATTGTGTTTCTATCAGATGATCAAGGTTGGGGTGATTTCAGTTTTCAAGGAAATACGAATCTCAAAACGCCTCACATCGATTCGCTCGCGAAACGTGGCGCATTGCTGGAACGTTTTTATGTCTGCCCGGTCTGTGCGCCGACTCGAGCCGAATTTTTTACCGGGCGATATCATCCGCGATCGGGAGCGATGGGGGTTACGGAGGGCAAAGAGCGTTTAGATCTTGATGAAACCATTTTGGCTGAACGTTTCCTGCAGGCTGGCTATGCGACAGCGGCCTTTGGAAAATGGCATAACGGCAGTCAGTTTCCCTACCATCCCCATGCCCGCGGTTTCCAGGAATTTTATGGCTTCACGGCGGGTCACTGGGGAGATTACTTTTCGCCACCGCTGGATCATAACGGTCAGAGCGTCAAGGGACAGGGCTATGTCACCGACGATTTCACGGGTCGAGCTTTGGAGTTTATTCGCGCGCACAAGGATAAGCCATTTTTCTGTTACGTAGCTTACAACACGCCGCATTCTCCGATGCAGGTTCCCGATGAGTACTACCATCGCATGCAAGCCAAGCCGCTCGATTTGAAGCACCAAGGTAGGCCTGCCGAAAAAGAAGATGAGGCGATGACCCGCGCCGCGTTAGCAATGGTCGAGAATATCGACGACAATGTAGGCCGCATTCTGAAGTTGCTCGAGCTTGAGAACTTAACCGAGGATACCATTGTTGTGTACTTCAACGATAACGGTCCAAACAGTTTTCGTTGGAACGGTGGCTTGAAGGGAAAAAAGGGGAGCGTCGATGAAGGTGGAGTTCGTTCTCCTTGCCTCATCCAGTGGCCCAAAAAAATTCCTGCGGGACTTCGCAGTGAGCAATTAGCGGGTGCAATCGATTTGACGCCCACCCTCTGCGCATTGGCGGGAATCAACATCGATAGCAGCGAATTGGATGGACTGAATCTATCGTCGCAACTGCTGAAACGAAACGAGCCCGTCATTGCCCGCAAGCTTTACAGTCAATGGGCCGGGCAGTTCGCAGTAAGAAGCGATTCGTATCTGCTCGATGCCAATAATCGATTGTTTGATTTAATAAAAGATCCGACGCAGCAGCAGGTTTTGAATGAGCAGTTCCCAGAGCTTGTCGAACAAATGAAGAAAGAGAAAGAGGCATGGAGACGCGACGTTTTTGCCCTTGCTAAAATCGATTCTCGTCCCTTTACCGTTGGCGATCATCGCATCGATCGAACCGAACTGCCGGCTCGCGATGCCATCGCTCAAGGTCCCACCATTAAACGCAGCGCGCAGGCTCCCAACTGCTCCTATTTCACCTCATGGAAATCGCTCGAAGATCAAGTCGGCTGGAATATCGAAGTCCTTGAGCCGGGAGACTATGAGATAGTGCTGCAGTACAATGCTCCCGCCTCCAGCCTCGGCAGTGTGATCGAAATCCAGTACGGTGAATTGGTGCTGCAAACAGAGATCAAGAAAGCCTTTATGGCTGAGCCTTACGGTGCCGAAAAAGATCGTGTCAAAAGGCAGGGTGAATCGTTGATGAAAACCTTTCCGACGATGAGCTGCGGCCGCTGGTCTTTGAAGCCATCTAAGGGGAACTGCAGCCTGAAATTGATCAAGATCAATGGAAATGAGGGGCTTGAAGTCCAGGGGATTGAGTTCATTCGTACCCCATGAGCCCCCGGGGAACCTCTTTTCGTCAAATTCTACCCAACTTCCGCCAAAAATCTGGGGCGAAAGGGGAGACAATTCCGTTCCCTAGCCGCTCTATCAATGTTAGTCTCGATATTGTCTCCCAATAGGCTCGTTCCTCGGAGACACCCCTCCTCTCCCCTGATAACTTATTTCGCCTAGCCAATTCAGTCGATCTAACTCACTTTCGTTGATTTAGCCACAATCGATCTAGCCTCCCGGAAAATTGTTTCAACATGGAAACTCAATCCCAGAATGACGTCGAACGCGCAGCGAAGCTGAAAGCTGCCTGCGAAAAAATCAAGCAGCAAGTTGCCAAGGCCATTGTTGGCCAAGATGAAGTTATCAATCAATTGCTCATCGCCATTCTAGCGCGAGGTCATTGCTTGTTGCAGGGTGTGCCAGGTTTGGCAAAAACATTGATGGTTCGATCTCTGGCTGACGCCATGCATCTGAATTTTCATCGTATTCAGTTTACCCCCGACCTTATGCCTGCGGATATCACCGGTACAGACCTCATTCAAGAATCCGCTGAGACCGGTCACCGCAACTTGGTATTCGAAAAGGGGCCGATCTTTACCCAAATGCTATTGGCTGACGAAATCAATCGAACTCCTCCCAAGACGCAAGCCGCTTTGCTGGAAGCGATGCAAGAGCATGCGGTTACCGTCGGTGGAACAACGTATCGACTTTCCGAACCATTTTTCGTCTTGGCCACACAAAACCCGATTGAGCAAGAAGGTACCTATCCGCTCCCTGAAGCGCAGCGCGATCGGTTTCTGTTTCAAGTTTTGGTCGATTATCCCTCGCGCGATGAAGAGTCTGAAATCATCGATCGCACCACCTCGTTCCTGATGGGAAAGCCAGAACCGGTTGTAACAGGGGAAGAAATTATCGAGTTTCAAGAGACCGTCCGCCGCGTTCCGCTACCTGAGCATGTGAAGCAGTACGTGCTGGACTTGGTGCGTTCGCTGCGGCCGCGCGAAGAGACTCGTCTCGGTTGGGTCCGGCAACAAGTCGATTGGGGGCCGGGACCTCGAGCGGGGCAGCAATTGGTTTTGGCTGGCAAAGCTCGCGCTTTGCTCGAAGGCCGCACTCATGTCACCCTGGAAGACGTGCGACATTTAGCACTCCCCGTCTTGCGCCATCGGCTCGTACCAACCTTTGGTGCACAAGCCGAAGGGATTGAGCCCGATGACTTGATCACAAAAGCTCTTGCTGAGATTCCGGTTCCGAAAGCGAAAGCTCTTTAGTATCTTCAGGCCCCTCTAGTCCATTAGGTCGGTATGTCGGATCCTGCCAAGTTATTGACCGCTGATGATCGCGATCGCGTGGCCGCACTGCAATGGTATGCGCGCACGGTCGTTGAGGGTATCAATGTCGGGATGCATCGTTCGCCCGACAAGGGTGTCAGCGTTGAATTCAAAGAACATCGCCCGTATGTTCGCGGCGACGAAGTTCGGTCGATCGACTGGAAGCTGTACGGTAAAACCGATCGACTTTATATTCGGCAGTATGAGGAGGAAACCAATCTTCGAGCTACCATACTCATGGATCAAAGCGGATCGATGAAATATGCGGGTGCTCGTTCTCCAGGTTTAAGTAAACACGAGTTTGGCATTCGACTGGCGGCTTGCCTCGCCTATCTGTTTACCGCTCAACATGATGCAGTCGGTTTGGCAACATTCGATACAGATATTCGAGGTTATATACCCCCGCGCAGCCGCGCGTCCCATCTGCATGGATTGATCACGCAACTGGCTCAGGGAGCATGCGGTGGTGAAACGCAGCTTGCTAAAGTGCTTGAGAAATTAGCTGCTAAGATCGGTCGACGAGGTGTGGCATTCCTCATTTCCGATGGCTTTGATAACGTGGCCGAGTTGCTAAAAAGTTTGGCGTTGTTGCGGCAAGCTCCCAATGAAATTGTCTTTTTTCAAGTTTGGCATCCAGATGAATTAGATTTTCCATTTTCAACCCGAACTCAATTTCGTTCGTTGGAAAAAGCTGGGCATGAACGCATCGTCGATCCGTTTGCCTTCAAAGCCCAGTATCAAAAAAACCTCACCCAATTCCGCAACGCGCTCGAGGAAGGTTGCAAGCAAAGTCGCATATCCCTGGTCACTTGTACGACAATTCAGTCGCATAGCCAAGTGCTCACCCAATTCCTCAGCCAAAGAGGAGTAAGCGGATGAGCTTTCTCAATGGACTGCTATTGCTAGGCGGCTTGGCCTTTGTCATTCCGCTGATCATTCACTTGCTGAATCGTTCTAAGTTCCAGACGGTGGAATGGGGTGCGATGCATTTGCTGGACAATATTGAACTGCAAAATGCGAAACGCATTCAGTGGCAAGCCATCCTGCTGTTGCTACTGCGATGTGCGGCACCGATTGTCTTGGCAATATGTATGGCTAGGCCGCTGTGGAATATGTGGACCAGTGGTGGACGTGTAGGCGATGCGGCCACAACCGTTCTGTTGGTCGATGACAGTTACTCCATGCAAGTGGCCGCGATGTCAACTACGCAGTCCTCTGAAAAAAATATCACGAATTATGATCAAATGCTCACATCGGCTCGAACCCTTCTCGATGGCGTGGGTGGAAAGTCGGCGAAAGCGGTGATATCCCTTGGCGGCTCACCAAGAAATCTCACCGATGGTACAAGTTATGACACCAAGCCAATACAACGTCAGATCGATCAACTGCAACCCGCATCAGGTCCTATCTCGCCGATTGCCGGTTTACAGATGGGGATCGACACTCTGAATCGTTCCCAGGAACCGTATCGACAAATCGCGTTGCTAAGCGATTTTCAGCGTCATGATTGGGGAAAGATTCCCGAGCAATCCCTGGCGACTATTCGCGAGGAACTGAAAAAGATGAAAGTGCCCGGACAACTTCATCTCTTTCCGTTTCGAAGTGATATCAAGGAAAATCTCTTCGTCGCAGTAGATAGCCCACTGTCGGAATTGACTCTCATCGGGGAGCCTGTTGAAATTCGCGCTACAGTGACCAACAGCGGAGAACAAAATGTCGCGCAGATTCCGATCACACTTTCGATCGATGATAAAGAAATCGCCGCAAAGAAACTGGATGTGCTTGCAAAAGGTGAGGTTCAAATAACTTTCGTCGTCACGCTGGATCAGCCAGGAACGCATCAAGCCAAGGTGCAAATCAAGGATCCTGGAACCATGCAGGCCGATGACGCCGATGTGCTGCGAATCGATGCGATCAAACCCCTCCAGGTCTTGCTGGTCGAGGATGACACCAATAAGCCTTTACTCGAATCGGAAACAGGTTTTTTGCAAGCCGCACTGCAATCGACATTTCGCGATGATGAAAAGTCGATCGGCCTAACGCTCGATCGCCAGCCTACCGCTCGCCTCACGCCAGCACTGATTGAAAAATGCGATGTTGTCATACTTGCCAATGTCGGAAGACTCAATGACCAATGCGTTGACGCATTGCGGAAACGCGTCGAAGAAGGGGCTGCGTTATGGGTCTTCCCCGGAGATCGTATCGATAAGGAGTGGTATCGTACGAAACTTGGAACCGCGTCGGAAAAGCCACTGCTCACCCTAAACTTTGATGAACTGAAGCAAATCAATACGGCCGCTAAACCAGAAGCGAATAGCGAACCGGTACCGCGCATTGCTGCAGGACCTTATTACGACCCGGCGCTGAGTCTATTCAACAATCCCCAGCAAGGTCGCTTGGACCAGATCGCTTTGAAAGGTTGGTTCAAATTGGTTGCGGCTGATGAGAAAGCTAGCGAAAAAGATAAAAAGGTCCCACCGGGAGAAAGCCTGTTAAAATTGACCAACAACGATCGACTGCTCGTGCGACAGCAAGTTGGCAAAGGAACTGTTTACCAATGGGCCACTCGAGCTAACGATAGTTGGAGTGAACTTCCTACACGACCGGCCTACGTACCCCTGGTGCAGCGTTTGGTACTTTTTTCGCAGGGAACATTCGAGCCTCATCGGACCGCCGAGTTGCGCGTAGAATCAAAGAACGATCCTATGTCAGATGATGAACTGAAAAAACTCGCAGAGAGCTTAGGCGCTATTGTGCATGATTCGCCGACCAGCTTTCTGCAACAAGATACAGACCAGCGTTATGGCCGTGAAATATGGCGCTGGTGTCTTGTCGGCTTATTGGTCGTTCTCTTCGGAGAATTGTTTGTCGAAAAAAGAATTACCAGGGGGGACGGATGACCGAATTTCGTTTCCTCAGCAATTTATCCCCCGCATTAGGTTTACTGCTGGTTCTCGTTGCCGCGGTCGCAGCATGGCTACTGTATTACCGCGAGGTCTACGACTTTCCTCGCCCCTATCGCTGGTTGCTGCCAACGCTTCGCAGTCTGGCGATCGCTTTGATCGTGATAATGTTGCTTGAACCAAGTTTGCGCAGCCGCTATTTCGAAGGCACCCCGACCCGCTTGCAAGTATGGATCGATTCGACTGAAAGTATGAGCGAACTCGATCGTCGTTTAAATACATCCGCCGATTCAAAAGATCGTTACTCTCGCGTGGTCGATGCGCTGCTGCAGGGAACGTCTCCTCCCTTGGAACAGTGGACGGAAAAAGGGGAAGTGATCCTCGGTCGCTTTGGTGGGGATACCTCAGCCATTCTATGGCAGAGCACGTTGCAGCAACCTAATTCGATTCCGACCGCGGAGTCGATTCAATCGAAGCAATGGATTCGACCCACATCTCTTAGTCAGTTGCTGTCTCGAGAGAAACAGCGACTCGGTGTCAGCGATTCGGCTGAAGCACAAAATGGAACGGAAGCGGAGCCAGCCAGTCAGCTGCAAAATACCCCGCTGCTACTGTTCACCGATGGTCAACATAATTCGGGAAGCGAACCGCTCGAAGTATTGAAGAATTGGCCCAAAGCTCAAGCCCCAATTTATGTGGTCGGCATGGGGGAAAATACGCCTCCAGAAAAAGTAAGCCTCATGTCCGTCGAATCGCCTCAGCAGTTGTATCGCAGCGATCGTCTTCAGGGAACGATTCGGCTGCAAAATGGACTACCGACCAATACCCCGTATCAAGTTTCCATCCAGCATGCCGGCGAGATATGGTGGAGCCAAGAGATTTCTAGCCAAGGACCCGGAGAGAGCGAAGTTCCATTCAGTTTTGCGATGGAAGAACTGGTCAAAAAGCTCGAGACTCAAGTGCCCGCTGGACAACAAGTGCAAAAATTGACCATACCACTCGAGGCGCGGGCGACAACGGTGGGAGCAACCGGCGATGACAACGCAAGCGTGTACTCATGGCTGCTGGCTGTTACCACCAGAAAGCAGCGAATCTTATTGCTCGATAGCCGCAGTCGCTGGGAAACACGTTATCTGCGCAATGCTCTGGAACGCGATCCGCAATGGGAAGTGCATTCGTACTTGGTAGAAAAAGGAAAGGCACCCCAGTGGTTTTCGCAAGGCGTAGCTGAAGTTCCATTTCCCGAAGAAGCTCATCAATTTGATCCCTATGACCTAATTATTTGCGGTGAATTGGGACCGGAGTCCATAACAGAGGAAACTGCGCAGCATTTACAACACACGATTCAACGTGGCGGCGCAGGCTGGATCGTTATCGATGGACAAAGAGGGTTCTGGAAAAACGGCACTCTTCCCTCCCTGGGTTCCCTGCTCCCCATCGAATGGCTCGATCAAGTGAAGACGACTTCGGAAACTCCGTGGGCTGTCAAGCCGGTTGAGGATTCGACCTATCGCTCTATTTTGAATTTGAGCGAAGGAAAAGAGCAAAATTCAGATGAGATTTGGGGTAAGTTGGCTGGATTCAAAACCATCGTGCCGGTGAAAGCTCTTCCTGGAAGTCAAGTGATCGCATCGTTCGAACGATCAGGAACATCGTTTCCGTATATGGTAACTCGTCCCGCTGGTGCAGGACGCGTTGTTTACTTGGCGAGCGATGAAAGTTGGCGGTATCGCTTTGAGGTTGCCGACAAAATTCACCAGCGTCTGTGGAATCAAGTATGTCGATGGTCGATGCGCGAGCCATTCGCGGTGGAAACCGAGTATGTAGCACTCGATAGTGGTGAGCCGGTTTACAATTTGGGTCAGTCCGTGCCGCTTCGCGCTCGGGTTCGCGATTCTTCCGGAAATCCCGCAACGCTTCCCCAAATCGAGGCCGTGATTCAAAAAGGGGAAAGCACTGTTGCTACCGTCTCGATGGCGATGGAGCCTGATCTACCGGGTACCTATCGCGGACAAGTCAATGGATTATCGCCCGGAGATTATGAGGTTTCACTCGTGTTGCCCGGTTTTTCGGTCGAAGCCACGAATGTCAATACATTGTTCCGAGTGCTGGAACCGCCGAACCGAGAAATGCAAAATGTCACTCGAAATGATAACCTGCTTGCCCAGATTGCCTCGCTTAGCGGTGGCAAATATGTTACCGAGAATCAAATGGACGAACTATGGGAAGCGATGAAGGTGCGGCATAATAGTAAACTGGTGGAGTCCGATCAATTGCTTTGGCAAAGCTATTGGTGGTTCATTCCGGTCGTGATAATCCTATCTTTGGAATGGTGGTTTCGTAAAAAGGGAGGCTTGATATGAGTACGATTTTGCCATCCGGCAACCGACTTCCTGCGGTGACCGCAGGCAAGCTGCACGAGGTTTGTCAGCGCCGCAAGCAATTGCTGCTGCTCAAAGGTCTTGGTGTTGCAACAACCACATTCCTCGCCGTATTGCTCGTGGCTGCTTTTATCGATATGTGGTGGAATTTATCCTCCTCGGCACGCTGGGGCTTGAGCGGTTCGATTTACGGAATCGCAACAATCGCTGCTGTCCTTTCGAGTCTGCCATTCTTTCGAAATTGGGGAATGAGCGAAGCGGCGAATCTCATTGAGCAATTGATACCGAGTTTGAAAAATCGCGTGATGGCTGCGGTCGATTTAGCGGTCGATTCCGATGCGCCTAAGTTTGGTTCCAGATCGCTTCGCGAACGATTGCAGCAAAATGTGGCCGAGCAAATCGATGGCTTGCGTGTCGGTGAAGTGCTCCCATGGAACCATGCTAAGCGCGCACTGGCAGTCTGCGGGGCGATGTCGGCGGTGGTACTCATCTTATGCCTGATACCACAATTACAACTTCCGCAGCATCTTTTAAGAATGCTTTTGCCCGCTGCCAATATTGCTCGACCAAGCTTGGCTACTATCGAATTGCTAGCGCCTGCAGATACCAGTTTGGCCGTACCGCTGAATGAGCGACTGTTGGTACGTGCGGCGCTCAACTTCAAACGGGAAAAGGATCGCCGCCAACCACGTTTTGTACAAGTCGAATGGCGGAGCGGAGGAGTCGATTCAACAACGACACTGCATCCGATGATCGCAGAGTCCGGTCCAGCCACGGACGAGAAACGGCAATCTCCATCGGATTTGATCTTTACCTCTTCGGTTGATGTGCTTGATTTTCAATCAGAGTTCCGTATCGTCAGCGATGTGGGAGAGTCGATCTGGTATTCGCTGCGAGCGTATCCTCGGCCCAAAGCGGAAGCTTATAAGATTGAGGTACATGCGCCCGATTATGCCAAAGTCCCACCAACGACGATCGAAGCGACAGCAGCTGACCTGGAAATGACCGAAGGTGGTAAAGCGATCTTGCAGGTCAAGGCTTCCGAGCGATTGTCAAAAGCGACGTTGCGGTGGCTAGATGTCGATATCGATGCGGGTGAAAAGGAACTGGAACTGTTCAGCCATCACGCGGAGAATTTTTGGGGATTCGAAGGTAAGCCCCAAAGAACGCGTCGATTCCAAATCGATTTGGTAAGCGATCATGGCATTGAAAGTACTTTCCCGTTAACGTATCGAATGACGGTTCGCGAAGATCTTTCTCCGAGACTGCAGTGGATTGAACCGAAAGAATCTGCGCGAGTGATCCGGCCAAAATCGGCCGCTCGAATGACCGTAGCTTTTCGAGATGAGTATCCTCTAGCAGCTATGGAACAATGGATTCGCGTCAATCGGGGTGATTGGAGAAAACGTCCACTCCAGGTTTCGGAAGTCGCTGAGGGACAAGCCTCGTGGACATGGGAATTGGCTAGCCTCGGGCTGAAACTCGGTGATATGGTTGACACCAAAGTTGTTGCGGTCGACCGCAAGGGTGCAACGGGTGAGTCACCGATTGTGGAATGGATTATTTCGGGAACTGAACTCGATGCAACGCGCGAGGACGCGACTTTAGCTCGCGAAGAGATCGCCAATGCACTTCGCGAACTGGGCGAATTCGCTGCCTCGCAGAACAAAACACTGACGGAATCCGCTACGGCTTGGCGTGCCGACAAACCAAATACGGGCAAAGAACAAGAACTTCAGACCGCCATCTTCGCCACCCATAAATCGCTGATGGGCCACCTTGAATCCGTACAGATTCAGATCCAGCAGCGAATTTCGCGGGTAAACAATTTGGTTTCTCGTGAAGAACTCATACAAGTGATGGATGCTGTTGCCAATATTCAATCGGAGGCCGAATTGCTTCAAGCGACATGGGAGCAGCATTCGAGCCGCGATCGATTGCAAAACGGAAATAGTCATAGCTCCACGGAACACTTCGTTCAATGGTCCTTGCGATTGCTCCAGACATCTCAACGAATTCACGAATCGTACCGGCGTATGGTACCTCATGATGTGCTGGCAGATTTCGGTCGAGATTTGTTGGATGCAGCGCGATACCAAGAAGAATTGATGCGAGATCCCAATCAAATTGGTGAGGAGATTTGGAACCGCGAGCAACGCGTGCTGGCCGATCATCTCCGCTCTCTGTCGCGGGAGATGTTGGCTCACTCAGGTTTCTTGCCAGAGGGACCTTCGCGCGGTCTGGCGGACTGGGCGGGTTGGTCCGAACAAATGGCGGAACGCATGGAAAGTTTTTGCGCTCAAGAAACGCCGAAGAATGAACAAGAGCGCACACAGAGAAAGGATGAAGTCGACAGAATACTGAAAGAGCTTCAATATCGAGGCCGAGCGAATCAATTGCATTCGGGCCTACCCAATGAATTGATCGCCGGACGGCGTGAACTGATGCAGATTGCCGGTCGACCCAACGAGATATTGACTCGAGCGATTCAAGATTGGCAGGCGAATCGAGGATCGCAAGCTGATGCGGAGGTGTTGCCTTCGCACTTTATGGTGTACGTGAAGCAATACGAGCTGCGACGAAAATCGCATCATTCAGCTGGTGACTATTCGGCTATGGCTGGAGCCGATTTGGGTCTAGCCTACCGCGCGATTGTCCACCAAATGGAGTTGAATCGAGGCGAGAGCAAAAAAACCGAACAGGTGATGCAGGTAATCAATGATTGTGTTGCCATACTTGAGATCGAATCAAGACTCCGGCACATGCAGCGTTGGCTCGAGCAATTGCAAGATGAAGAGCGCTTCGCTGCCAACGGAAATGTTTCGATCACCGAGAACCCCCGTATCTGGGATTCATGGGGAAGCGAAATAGAGATTGTGCAAGATTTTATTCGGCGTTCGCAAATTCGAAATGAGTCGGCGGATGTTTTAAACGCGCTGCGTTGGTCCACCGCTGCACAAGCAGCCGCACAGAAGTTCTCGATGCGACGCTGGGAAACCAAGCCTTCTATCTCCGCGAGTTCGGAAGTGGATTCGATTCAGCAAGAAGTCAACGTGCAATATGATTTGATGAAAGTGAAATTCGAGGCAGCACGGGACCGATTGCGACAATTGGCCCCAACTATCCCAGAGCTTGCCAAAGAGGCTGCTCAATTAGCTCGCGATCAACAAGAACGCACCGAGGAACTAAAGGAAAACTTTGAAAAGGGCGAAGTTCCTAATGTGGATGAGCGTTTGAATCAAAACGCGGAAGTCAATCAGGAGCGACAAGAAGAGGTTGCCGAGCAACTGCAGGCCGCGCTTACCGATTTGGCTGCTTCACAAAATATTTTGGACAAGGATCAGTTGCAGACAGCGAAGACCGCCGACTTGGCTCGCGCTTTACAGCAACAGGCAGAAGAGAAAAGAGAAGAAGCATTCGATGCCGCTCTAGCTGCCGAGCAGCCCGAAACTTCCAACGCTTTGGAGGAACTTGCCGAGAGCCAAGCGAAGGAGGCGGAGACATTTGAGGCTATCGCCGAACATTACGAGCAAGATCCGCTGGCGCCAAAAAATCCATCCAAATCAGAGCAACAGTCGCAACTATCCGAATTGGCTCAATCGCTTGAGGCCCAAGCAGAGAATGCCGAGGCCTATGACGAAGCGGAAAGCTTGGCTCGCTTAGCAGAAGCGGATCCCCGCGAACTTCTACGGCGTTTGGAACAAGAACTGCAAACCAATGAACAAATGCAAGAAGAACTTTCCGATATCGCGAAGAATTTAGCCGAACAGGCGCAGCAGACTGTCGAACAGGCTGCCGAACGAGAAAAGAATTTGCGCAGTGCGCTGACGCAGTCCGATCCGCTGCGCGAACCGCGTCGACAGGAATTGGCTCAAGAAGTTAATAACGCCCTGGATCAAGCGAATCGGCTCGCGCAGCGTTTAGCCCAAGAAACACAAAATCAAGCAAGTCTGGGCAAACAACCCGAAGAACGTGCTCAATTGCAAAAAGTTGCTGAGGATTTGTACAAAGCGGTTGATCAGGCAAGGCAGCAGGCAAGTTCCCAGCTGCCGGAAGATATGAGGCGAGCGGCCGAGCAATTGGGAGAAGCATTGAAAGCAGCCGAGCCACAGGTGCAACAGGCAGCCCAAAGTTTGGCCCAAGGCAAGCAAGAACAACAGTTCGAAGATGCCACTAAACTGCAACAGGCTAAGACCAATGCCGAGCGCGTGCAGGCCCAGGTGCAGGAGCAGGATCAACGCTTTGCAGATCAGAATCTGCGAACGCGCGAGCAGAGGAAGCAGGCAGCAGAGCGAGCAGTGCAGCAAGCGCAACAACAGTCAACGCAAGCTGAGCGTCAAAGAGACCAAGCTCGCGAGCAAGCAAGCAAAAATCCGGACAACGAAAGTTTGAAGAATGCGCTCGCGAATGCCGAAGCGGACGTACAAGAAAAGAAAGCTCAGCAAGCTCAGGCGGAACAGTCCAAGACGCAGGCGGACCAGCGATTTACCGAAGCGCAACAACGCCGCACTGCACTGGATACCAAACCGGGCAGCTTGGATGCGCCCAGTCCAAATACGGAACTGGCTGCACGCTTAGCGGAACAAGTCGCCAAGCAAGCTGAAGCGTTGAGACAAGATACTCAGGAAATTGTCGAGCAATCAAGTTGGATCGAGCAACTCGAAGCATCTCGGCAGCAGTTGGCCAGCGCGGCGACGCAGCAGCAAACGTTGCAGGAAGCGGTCGCTGATGCGGCACGCGACTTGGATCGAGCGGCCAATCATCAAGCGAGACTGAACGCACCGAAATCCGCACAAGCTCTTGCCGATGCTGCACAACGCGTTAACAGCACCGCCGAAAATGAAGCCCAACAAGCTGAAAATCAACTTCAAGCTGCAGGCAACCCGCAGGGAGCCAACAATCCGAGATACGCTTCGGCCGAAGAAACTCGCAATGCCACAAGCGCGCTGCAGAACTCACAAAATGCATTGCAGGCTCGTGCCGGTGAACTTGACCAATTGCTCGCTGACCAAGAAGCCCAAGCGCAGGCCGCTGAGGCCGCTGCTGCAAGCGAAGCAATGCAGCCCGGCGATTCCAGCCAAGCCAACAATGCTGCACAGCCTAACAATTCTGCACAGCCTAACAATTCTGCTCAGCCGAATAATTCTGCACAGCCGAATAATGCTCCGCAGGCGGGCGAAGCCGCGCAGCCTGGTCAGGCCAACCAGCCGAGCAGTGCGAACCAACCTGGTGCCAACACCGCTGCAAACAATCCATCAGCTAGCGACGGTGCGCCAAACGATCAACAACCTGGAGAGGAGAATTCTTCGACTCCTGCCGGACAAGAACAACTGGCCGATGCTGGCAACTCTAATTCGAAAAATGATTCTTCGTCACAAGAGGGGCCATTGTCTCCTCGGGAACTGGCGGAATTGCTGGATGAACTCGATCGTCAATTGCGGGATCCCAGCGGTAATATTAAACCGGACTCCTTGGCTCAATCTGCTAGTCAAGAAGGTTCGGAGAGTTTATCCAGTTTGAGAAATTCGCAGCAGCAAATTTCGCAGCAGTTACAGCAAACGCGAGCATCGGCGGAATCGCAGTCGCAGACGCCAACCATGGTTGTCACTCGCGAGCCGTCGCAGTCGAAGACTAGTCAAGGAATCTTTATTCCGAATCCGAACGGTAGTGGATCGAGCAAGGTATTTTCGACCGATCAGCTGACGGGCGAACCGCTGGGCGCATGGAGTCGACTGCGCGAGAAAAAATCGGAGGAAGTCGCTGAAAGCCAACGAGAAGCGGTTGCTCCTCGGTATCGACGTCAGATTGAGAATTATTTCCGTACTCTATCTGAGCGAAGTTCGAAGCAATAGTGTCACTCCAAGATGGCGGGAAATTCGAGATGTCGTATCTGCTAAAACTATTGCCGCATTGGTTAGGCGTGTGCTTGTTTGTCGGACTTGCTGGAACCGCGATAGGGCAGGATTCACTCCCCACTTCGCAGCCGGAGTTCGAAGCGAGCAAACAGGCGATAGAGCGGGCGATTAAGTATTTGGTTTCCCAACAGAAAGAAAATGGGTCGATCACACTGGGTCAGCACGATACGGCCATGACAGCTCTTGCCATTATGGCTATGGCCAGTGTCGGGATCACGCCAGTGCAAGATGATGATCGTGGTCGCGCGATGAGCAAAGCGATTGATTTTGTTCTCGGGGAGAAGCGTCAAAACGATCAAGGTTATTTTGGGGAAGGCGATGGCTCGCGGATGTATGGGCATGGAATCACGACTTTGATGCTCTCGGAAATGGTGGGGATGGGGCGCACGCCCGAACAAGATGCACGCATTCACGAAGCATGCCAAAAAGGTATCGATCTGATTTTGAAGGCGCAAAGGCGGAGCAAAAGTGGTTCCAATCGGGGTGGATGGCGTTATACGCCCGATGCTGCCGATGCAGACCTTTCGGTTTCTGTGTGGCAGTTGATGGCGTTGAGATCAGCGAAAACCGATGGACTCGATGTGCCAGCGGGCGCTATTGAACAAGCAATCATTTATCTAAAGCGATCTTGCACATCACCGCTGGATGCCGAAGGAAAACCGGTGCGACAAGAATCGGGTTTTGCCTACACGCCGGGTAGTGGTGATATCCAATACACGATGACAGCGGCAGGCGCTTTGGCTATGCAAGTTTGCGGACAATATGATTCCCCATTGGTTTCAAATGCCATTGAATGGCTGAAGAAACATCCACCGAAGTGGGGCACGCGTTATTTCTTCTACGGCACTTACTACTATGCTCAAGCTTTGCATCAACAAGGTGGAGAGACTGCGACTGAGGCAGAACGATTGGTACGCGATGTGCTTCTGCCGAAACAAAATCAAGATGGCGGCTGGACGCCAGAAGGTGAAGAGGCCGGAGGTGGCCGTATTTATGCCACAAGCATGGCCATCTTAAGTCTCAGTGTTCGCTTTCATTATCTCCCCATCTATCAACGATAATTGAGTCGATGTGAGCCGCTGGTTGCTCGTTCGATTCGTTTTCACGGCACCGCTTCCCGGTTACGATTAGAAGAGTGTGTAGATGAAAGGTGCGGCCGCACTGGACGAGAGCAACAGCAAGACGCCTAACATCAACAACATAATGACGATCGGTGCCAGCCACCACTTTTTATTGGTTTTCAAGAAGCCCCATAACTCACTCAAAAACGATGTTTGGCTTTCCTCTTCAGCAATCTTGGAAAAATCGGGTTCAGGGGAATCGGTCATGGTCGCAATCTAAAAAAGAATCTGAAATCTCAGCTTTCTAAAGTATAGCCTATTTCAATCAATATTGCCTCAAGTATCGACGTTTATCGGTGTTCGATGGGCGATCTTGCCAATAGGTAGACTCTTGTGGTTTTTTCAGTCGCAATGGATCGTAGCCGCGGCAACGAAGGATCCACCCTATCGGTAGAAAGCAACCATAAAAAAGGACTCCCAAAATCAGATGAGACAGAAACCAGCTAATTGGAAACACGGCTATCATCCAGCCGACAAAGATTGGGGCGAGCCACTGCGGTCTTAGCCAACCGAGCAGTCCAAAGAAGAATCCCGTTAGCATCAGGACCGTCCCCAACCACACCCGTTGCTGCATGCCGTAGTGATATGCTCCGAAAGCGACGAAAAGGGTTAAGGCAAGCACGCCGAATTGACGGAGCATTGTGGTGCTGGGCTGTCGATTGATGTCTTGAAATCTCATGCGATTTTTTAATCCAAAGCGAATTTGGCTAGATGTTCAGTTCGGCTAACAGCATGAATCTTTTCGCGATTGGCCGATTTGCGGACAATCACATGCCCTAGTACGAGGGCATCCATCTCTGTCGCCAGAAAACAGCGGACAGCATCTGCCGGAGTGCAGACAATCGGTTCACCTCGCACGTTGAAGCTGGTGTTGACCAGGACTGGGCAACCTGTTTGCCGATAGAACTCGGCGAGCAAACCATGCAAACGTGGATTGCGAGTTGAGTCGACGGTTTGTAGGCGAGCGGAGTAGTCGACATGGGTGATCGCGGGTAACTCCGATCGCGGAATATTGACCCGTTCGCAAAGGTCGGGTGATTCTTGTAATGTTTGCTTTTGCGCGGGGGTAAGAGGCGTTCGTTTTGAAGCAGCTACATCTGCCACAATCAACATATAAGGACTGTCGTGCTGAGGTGCGATATCGAACCACGCAGCGGCCTGCTCGCGCAATACGATAGGCGCAAAGGGACGGAAACTTTCGCGATACTTGATCTTTAAATTCATCGTCGCTTGCATCTTGTTCGAGCGAGGATCGCCCAAGATACTGCGACTGCCGAGCGCACGAGGCCCGAATTCCATTCGACCTTGGAACCAACCGATCACCTGTTCGTTCTTGAGCAGTTCAGATGTTTTTTGAAAAAGTATCTCATCGGTATCTATTCGCTCATAGGTCAGTTGTTGATCTTCGAGGAAAGCGATGATTTCAGTGTCCGAGAATTCGGGCCCAAGTAAACTTCCTTTTTGTGAGTCGGTTTCTTGGCAAGTTCTCGGTTTTTCCAGCAGTTGGTGCCAAGCGAACAGAGCAGCGCCCACAGCGCCCCCAGCGTCTCCTGAGGCAGGCTGAATCCATAGGTTCTCAAAAAGTCCTGAGCGGAGTAATTTTCCATTGGCTACACAGTTCAGCGCCACTCCACCTGCCAGAACCAAATGCCGCATACCAGACTGCCGGCGAATATGTGTCGCTAGCTTGGTCAGGATTTCTTCGGTAACGGCCTGCACACTGGCAGCTAGGTCCATGTGTTTTTGTTCGAGCAGCGATTCGGGATGACGCGGATTGAAACCGAATAAATCGCTGAACTTTCGATCGGTCATCGTCAGGCCTTGGCAGTAATTGAAGTACTCCATGTTCATCCAGAAGCTGCCATCTTCTTTCACATCGATAAGATAAGCGCGGATTTTGTCAGCGAAAATAGGGCGACCATAGGGCGCGAGTCCCATCAGTTTGTATTCGCCGCTATTTACCTTGAAGCCGCAGTGATAGGTGACTGCCGAGTAGAGCAAGCCGAGGGAGTGGGGAAAGGTCAATTGCTGTTTGAGTTCGATCCGATTTCCTTTACCAACACCCCAGCTGGTAGTGCACCACTCGCCGACTCCATCTAAAGAGAGGATCGCTGCTTCTGAAAAAGGGGAAGGAAAGAAAGCACTCGCTGCGTGGCTCTCATGATGATCGGTGAAGATTATCTTGGCACGCTCTGCTGCCGGTAGACCTGAGCGAATGAGTCTTCGTAGAAATAGTTTTTCTCGCAGCCAAATCGGCATCGCGCGTGCAAAGGAACGAAAGCCGCGGGGTGCGTACGCCAAATACGTTTCCAGCAAACGTTCAAATTTGTTCAATGGCTTCTCGTAGTAAGCGATATAGTCCAGATCGCCGGCTGTAATCTTGGCGGCACTTAAACAATATTCGATCGCGTTGATAGGAAATCGTTCATCATGTTTCTTGCGACTAAAGCGTTCTTCCTGCGCTGCCGCCATCAGCTCGCCATCAAGCACTAAAGCGGCCGCACTGTCATGATAGAAGGCTGATATCCCTAAAATAGCTGTCATATGGCTCGAAGAGAAAAAATGCTGCGGGGCGTTCTCACCATTCTGCTTAGCATAGCCCACTTTTTCCAAGGTAGCCAACAGGCGAGAATCGGACGGAGCTAGGCGTTAAAGAAGGTATCATTGATACACTCCAAACCACTGCGTTCCAAAAGCGAAATGTCATCCGCATTCTAGCGGCTGAAGGCAGCGCCGGTTGGGCAGAAAAAGGGACGTCTTTAGGCGCTAAATTGCGTTAAATTGGCTCGATTTGCACATAAAACCGCATTTTCCCAAGCAAATTTACCTCCCAGCGGGAGGGGACTCCCGGAAATTAACCTAGAGTTGGGAAGCAGAATATAGGTCAAATGCGAGGTAACGATGGTAGCAAAACGCAACGAGGCTCTTTCGCAGGAAGCCACCGCCAAGAGTGGTTGGGGCATGTTGGATATTGTCTCTTTAACGCTATTTTTTCCCATACTCTTGTATTCTGTTATCTCCAAAGATTACGTGTTGGCGACTGCCTGGTGTGTGGTGAGTCTTTGTGGATGTAGCGGACTGCGCGCGGGGGCGGTTGGGATGGTGGTCGTCTTTTTTGCGATGGGCACAGCGGTCTACTACGGCCCGACTATTGGCATTCGCTTTGAAAGTGACTTCACGTCCTGGTTTGGAACCACTGGCCTGACAAATCGTTTGCTGTGCGTCGTTATAACCACAGCGGCAATCATGCTTGTGATCGATCAACTCTGTAAGTATTTGTTTCTGCTGATACTGCATAAAAGGAAAGGCCTTCAAAATCTAAACCGATGTGTGGGTGGTCTGCTCGGATGTGTTCAAGGCGTGGCTGCCGTTTTTCTGCTGGTCGGCGGATTATTCATGATCCAATCTTTAACGAAGAGCGAACCTGCGGATAGCAATGTATCCATCCAAACCGCTTCTTTATCCCTGATGGACCGCATCACAGATGAAGCTCATCGGAGTTATGTCGGAGATTGGGTAAAACAGTACAATCTGTATGACAAAATTCCGCAACTCAACCGGTTTAAAGACATTCGCGAAACGATGCAGATTCTTGTGCAACCCAACCGAGTCCAACAACTGCTCGCGCATCCCGAGATGCAGCGCTTGAAGGCTGATCCAAACGTGCAACGCGCTTTGCGGGAATTGCGAGACGATCCCGAGATAGCGAAACTGCTTCATGGAAATCGTCCGTTAGACATTTCAGCAATCATAACGCTAATGGATAATCGGAAGCTTCTAGAATTGCTGGATCAGCCTGGCTTTATTGAGTCAGCTCGGCGAGCGCTGCGGTAAATAAAACTCGTTAATGCTGGATTGATACATTGCCATTTGCGCGAATTCGAATCGTGCAGTTGTTCGATATGGTCGTGCTGGGAAGTAGGAACTGAGTCGGTCCGAAGGAATTACCATCGTCCATTTTTCCGCTGACAGTCACTTCATAAGCGCTCCAGCGTCCCAAATACAGACTAGATCTACCGCCCGGTGGGATGTTGATGAAGTCAAATGCTTCGCGCCCAGCTTGGAACTCCAGATGGCGAATCAATTGTCCAGACTGATTCACGTATTGGATCTTGCGAGACTCGATACCGGCGGTGGACGATGCGCCGAATACAAGAAGCAATACCCCTGCACTGATAAGAAACACGATCGCGAAAATCTTCTCTTTCGACACAAAGCACCTCATGGATGGGAGAAACGCCGAAAATCAGACCTCTCCTATAAAGCGTGGCATAGAAAAATCATGAGCACTGGAATATTCCGACCGAACGACCACCGATATTGGTTAATCGTCTGAGAATTTTTCGCTCGATCGTTACAAGCGGCATAAGCCAATCATGGTTGTTGCGATGGGGCAGGTAAATATCTTTTCAACGTCCACTTACTTGCGTATTCCCATCTCGCCGAGCAAAAAAGCGTACTCCGCTGCAGTTTCTCGAAGGGAGTCATAACGGCCGCTGGCACCGCCATGTCCTGCGTCCATGTTGCAGCGGAGAATCAGTGGATTTTTATCGGTTTTGAGCGACCGCAATTTGGCCACATATTTAGTCGGTTCGTGAAAAAGAACTTGGCTGTCGTTGAGTGACGTGGTGACCAAGATACTTGGGTAGGCTTTCCGAGCGATGTTATCGTACGGCGAATACTCGAGCATATACAGTCCCGCTTCTTTCTCGTTCGGATTGCCCCACTCTAAATACTCCTGAACTGTTAGCGGCAGCGACTCGTCGAGCATGGTATTCATCACGTCGACAAAAGGTACTGCCAAATGGGCCACTTTGCACAAATCGGGGCGCTCGTTCAATACCGCGCCGATCAACAGTCCCCCTGCACTTCCCCCTTCGATCGCCAAGCGCTCTCGCGCTCCATACTTTTCTTTCACCAGATGATCTGCACAAGCGATGAAGTCATAAAATGTATTCTTCTTTTTCATCAATTTGCCATCGAGATACCATTGGCGACCGAGGTCACTTCCTCCGCGGATGTGCGCGAGCGCGAACACCACACCTCGATCCAAAAGTACAAGTCTCGCGGCACTAAAGCCGGGTTCGGTGCTAAAACCGTAGGAACCATAACTGTAGAGATATAGCGGCGCCGTGCCATCTTTCTTCAGTCCCTTACGATAAACAATGGACATAGGCACTTTCACGCCATCATGGGAAGTCGCCTCGATTCGCTCGGAGACATAATTTTTCGGATCAAATCCTCCTGGTACTGCTGTTTGTTTCAGCAAAGTACGTTCACGATCAGCCATGTTGTAATCGAATACCGAGCCAGGTGTCACCATACTGGTATAAGTAAAACGGATCGTCTTGGTATCAAATTCCGGATTGCTGCTCAGGCCAACTTCATAGCTCGCTTCAGGAAACGTGATGCGATGCGATTGCTTTGTGGCGAAATCGTAAACACGTAACTGAGGGACACCACTTTCTCGCTCGCTGATAACCGCTTGGTCCTTGAAGATCGAGATACCTTCGACGAAGACCTTGGGATTAGGTTCTTCAAAGTTCTGCCAGTCCTTGGCCTGCGTTGCCGCAAGCGAACAGGTCATCCATTTGAAGTTCGTGGTTTGGTTTGCATTGGTATGAATATGGAAGATTCCATCGCGATGATCGATGCTGTACTCCACGCCTTCCTGGCGCTTTGCAAAAAGGCGCCAATCTCCTTGCGGTTGGTTCGCCTCAAGGAAGCTGCTTTCTGTGGTCGTGGAACTGGCAACGCTGTAAACAAGATATTTTTTATCGAGAGTTCGACCTACATCTAAGCGATACAGTTCATCTTTTTCCTCATAAACCAAGACATCTTTATCGATGGAGTCGCCCAAGGTATGGCGATACAGACGATAGGGACGTTTGGCTTCATCCTCTGTTACATAGAAAATGGTTTTTCCATCGCCGCTCCACGTAAAACCTGTAATTTTGCTCAATTTGTCTTCGACTAGTTTGCCTGTTCGCAAATCTTTGATCGATAGATAATATTCCCGAAACCCTGTTGTATCGGTCATATAGGCGAGCAGGTTTTGATCGTCGGAGGTTCCGATCGGAAAAGCTGAGAGAAATTTTTGATCCTTCGCTAACTCATTCACGTCGATCAAAATTTCTTCGGGCGCTTCGAGACCACCCTTTTTTCGGCAATAGATCGGATACTGTTTACCTCCTTCGGTTCGCGAATAAAAGTAGTATCCCCCTTCACGGACCGGCACACTGAGATCCGTTTGCTGTATATGCGACAAAATTTCATCGTACAGTTTTTGTTCGAATGGCTTGAGGCTCTCGGTGATTTCTTCGCGATAAGCATTCTCGGCTTCGAGATATTGAATAACCTCTGGATTCGTTTTGTCCTTCATCCAGAAGTATGGGTCTTCTATTTTTTCCCGTGGAATTCAAAGCTATACGCTTTCGTCGGCGCTACCGGAGGTTTAGCCGGATTGGTCACTTGTGCGATAAGCGTTGGTGCGAGAAATGGGACAATTAGAAGAAAGCGAAGTAGCATGGTAAAGCTCAGTAAAATGAATGGATTATTTGAAAGAATAACGTGGTCGACTCGCTTACTTTCCTTTGGGATCGAGATTCTTCTGCAGGTCTTCGGTCGTGAGAGTCGATGCGACACCATCTTTGGGAACATCGACCTTGGTAATCCAAAGCAGCGCGTTGAGAACTAACTTGCGAAAGTTATCGTCACCCCAGTTCCTGTGGAAGTGACCACCTGTGAAACCGACGCCTCGCCCACCATCGGGTCGATCGGTTGCCCACATCAAATGCTCCACTCGACCCTTCGCTTCTTGAATGTGCGGATAAGGTCCTTTTGGATAGACGTAAGGTCCATCGCGTGTCTCATCGCTGGGAGCGGCCGATAGAATGGGAATTACCCCCGTCATCTCAGGCCGAAATCGCATGTTGAAATACCATTCATCTTGAATCGAGAAAGGTTGTACACCTCGAGTGATTGGATGGTCGGGAAGTTGATCGAACTTCGCCTTCCATATCGGGTTGCATGAATACTCATGTTCATAGCATCCTCCAATCCAGTTTCGGAACGTATCCCCCGCTTGACCCTTGGGTACTTCGACTCCAAAGTGCAAGCAGAAAAGCCCCACGCCTTTCTCCAGTAACTTTCCTAAACGCGGTATGCGATCGCCCTGAATGAGAGGATGTCCTTTGCCACCGTCCGAATAGCAAAGTACTCCATCGGCGGAGTCGAGCGCGGAGTCGTCCTTAGGATATCCGTTGAGAATATAGGATACTTCGAGCCCATCGATCCCCTGCAAGCATTGGTGAAACAATTGCACACCCGCATTGTGTTCGTGCATGCCGGGCGGATGGCTGGGCGTGCCAGCGATCAGGATCAATTTTCTGGATGCAGGTCTGGCTGCAAATGCCTGCGAGCCTAAAGCGACGGCTGCGGTTGAAGCTGCGATGAAATCGCGGCGATTGAGGTTCATGAGTTAGCTCCCGTTGTGATTATGGACGGCTTGCCCTGATAGGTTCACTCGTACTCCCTGGCGCGAAACACGTTTCATCTGATCCTCGCTGATTGGAAAAGTCTTTTCAAGTGCGCAAAATCGAATTCCGGCGGAACCTGGCGGATAGATAACAGGGAAAGATTCCCCGTTTTGCGATTTTCGCAACCCAGTCTTTGAGGCAAATTGCCTGTATACTGGCGGGCGAACTTTTCAATTTGCGGAGGCAGCATTGATGATGTCGAATTTTTTTAAACGTGTTTCGGCGGCTCCCACGAATCCGAACCCGAAAGAAACTGTTCGCGAATTCGATATTGCTGATCTGTATCGTGGCCCTGTCGATCTCCAGGATGCGGAATCCAAAGTTTCCATTTCACTCGATGAGAAACTGCGGCAAGCTTACTTTTGGATCATCAATCATGCCATCATCAGCCCGTTTTACGATATCGAGTACAACGAAGGGACATCTCAAGTTTTTCCGTTTGGGGATCGTGGTAATCAGGTGGTTCTCCCCTCGGGACAAAGCTATTGTAGTTTCGTGCTGATGCCACTGCTGGCTTTTGCGGTTCGTGCCAAATGTCTCTTGGTGGGAGGTCCTGGGCGAGGCAAAACGTCGAGCGCCGTACTGATGGGACTCTTGGCTGGCTATCCGATTCGCGAAGTGCGTCGCGCTATCCAGAAAGGTCAACCGCAGATGACGATTGCCGATCTGCTTGGAAATCCTCTACCAGCCGACTTGATCAAGGCGCAAAGCATCGATCAAATCGGCATCGCTTGGCGCAAATGGCTGGGGATGCGAGTAAAGATCATCGATGAGTACAACCGCATTCCCACGCGCACTCAATCGGCGTTACTCACCTTGATGTCGGACAATTATGCTGAACTCTATGATCAAACTTATGAATGTCCAGACTCTGCTTGGTACTTAACCGCAAATGATGATGCAGGAGGAGGGACCTATCAAGTCATCGAAGCTTTACGTGATCGCATCGATATCGTCGTCAAAGCCCTGCATTTCAACTGCCGATTTCTGGGCGACTTGCTGGAGCGAATCGAATCCGGCATTCGGCCCGAGGAAATGATTCCCGCTGAAATCGTATTCTCTGAGGGTGAATTCGATGAGATACACAAACAAATTCGAGCCATACCCGTACCCGCTAACATTTTGCGGCGTTTCGAATTTTTCTCAAGTCAATTTGAATATTGCGAATCGGCTGCCAAGCAATTCGAATATCAAACAAAAGATACCGTCAAGCTTGCCGGCCTTGATTGGCATCAAGTAATTGGGGCGGAGAGCGGCAAAGATAAACTCAAGGAGATCGGTGCTCAAACAAAAAACGGCATTTCCGTGAGAGCTATCATGACGACGCTGAGCTTCGTGAAAGCTCTGGCCTTTTTTCGCGGGGGTAGCCAAGTCGAATTGGAAGATCTCAGGCAAATATTGCCTTTTGTGCTGCACGATAAACTGGTTCAAGATCCCGATTGTCCCTTTTTTGAGGCCGCCGATAACGCAGCCTTTCGCAGCGATAAGGTCGCCTGGATTCGTCGTATGTTCGATATGGCATGCGCCGAATACGATCGATTGCAACTCGATAAGGACGATCCAGTTGGCAAATTAAGTGAACAGTTTAGTCACGGTCTCGAGGGCCTCGCTCAAGATGAAGTAAGGAGACGCCTAGTAGAAATCGAGCGGATCCTGAAGTCCTGGAGCGAATCGCGAAAATTCTACGGCTTTATGTATGACGATGTTCTCAAACTTAAGTATCTTCATCAGCGCTATACAAACTATCTGCGCTGGTTAACTTGGAAGCGATAAGCGTTGATCGAAAATCAAACGCCGCTTCATTTAGAAAAAAGGCTGTTGATGTTGCACTCCAGACTACTTTTTCAAGCGTGGCGACAATGAGTGGAAGCGGTTGGCTCTCTCAACCTATGATCGAACTGCTCGGCGGTCACCGCGAGATGCTCAATCAGAGATTTCGTCAAAAAAAAGCCTCTGGCGTTAAGGTCGATATCGGGGTCTGGAGCGATCATTTGCGCAACGTCGTCGCGCCTATTGTGGATACGGTGCATTCGATCGCGGAAGAACGAGCGCGCACCACGCTGCTTGATTTGTATGACGTCAGCCTCGATTTGTTTGCGGCTGGGCACTTCTCCGAGTCGGGAAGTTCGCTGCTGCTTCATCGGTTATGGAGGGACGTATTTACATGTATTGCAGGCAATCTGTCGCGCAGCCCAAGAAGAATTGCTGGGAGTCTTAGCAACGCTGTCTTGGCTTTAGCGATGGAGTCTCCTGTCATTGCCAAGCGTTGGCTTGAAGAACTCAAGAGAGCAGGACTAGACTGTGAAAATACGCCACAGCTTCTCGATGCGGGTAAGGTATTAGCTTGGACTGCGGGTATGGCCAGTTATCGCGGGCCCGCACTGGCAATTGTCCAGCATCTCAACGTCGCGTTGATCCGCTCGCTGTTTCAGATTGCCGACTCTGTACCCGAAAAATGTATCCGTAAGTGGTTTGCGGAATTGGAATCCAATCCTTGGGCACAATTACAACTGGATGAGACCGTTCCAAAATGCGAGGTTTCGATGGTTCATCGATGCGGCGCTTTTCGAGGATTCGGGGGCCTTTTTCTGGAACCTCCACGGTTGTTTTTGCATCTTGGGCAAATCTATGTACGTGAGTATCAGGGCATTTATAAACTGATCGCCGATCAATTTGGCGCTTTGTTCCAAAGAATGGGGAACTTCGAACCGGAAAAAACAACGCATCGTCCAGCGGCAGTCGTCGATTCCCAAGGGATTATCCGCTGGGAAGGTTGCGAGAACTTGCAGTGTCCATGGATGAGCACTTCGAGTCAAGCCTTTGATGGTAAAACGCTTGCGATGACTCTGCCCGACTCTTTCTATATTTATTTATTCGCAAAGCAGGCTCCATGAGTGGCGAAAGCAACGAGAGGCTGTCTTCGAAAAAGCAGCCGTTACAACAATTGCAAGAGCGATGGCGCGGACAATGGGCCGGCGCCCTAAGCGACTGGAGTCCGTTTGTTCAATTGCATGAACCCAAATGGTGTTTCACTCGGAAGGATGAGGAGCGTGAAAGTTTGAGTGGCAGTTTTGCCATGATCCGTTTGCGCGATCATTCCGTGGTCATCAGTTTGCGACAGATACAGAACGATGGGTTACAGGACTTTGGCCGGGAAATTCTGGCTCATGAAATTGGTCATCATGTTTATTGTCCAGCCGATTTGATCGATAACGCCCGCTTAATTGCCAATATTCGACGTGGCTTGCCTGGCGTTGAGAGCTATGCACCCTACATCGCGAACCTTTATGCCGATCTGCTTATCAACGATCACTTGCAGAGGGCTCGCGGTCGGGATATGGCGGGTGTGTATCGCGCGCTCAAAAAATCTGCCGGGAATACCGAGCTATGGCAGTTTTACATGCGAATCTATGAAATTCTCTGGACACTGGAACCACAAACGTTGTCGCGCGATCGCGTGGAACCCCGCATTGAACAAGATGCGTGGCTGGGTGCGCGTTTGTTAAGGGTTTATGCGAAAGATTGGTTGAGAGGCGCCGGTAGGTTCGCTTGCCTCTGCTTACCGTACGTCACAGCAGAAGTCTGCAAGGCAAAAGAAGCGAAACGCCTCTGGTGCGATACGTTGCAAGCGGGTGAAGGGGGAACGCCAGATGGTTTAACCGAATTGGAAGATGAACCCGATGGTCCCATCCATCCCAGTCAAGATCCCGAACTCAATGGGCTCGATCCCATTGAAATCCATCATGCTCCCGGCGACGATGCCGCACGCGTTGCCGGTAAAGACTCGGGCCGCAAGTCGATCAAGAACTATCGCGATCCCTTTCAATATGCGGAGATATTAAAGGCATCGGGCACCAAATTGAACGAACGCGAAATCGCGGTGAAGTATTATCGCGAACGTGCTGCCCCCTATCTCATCCCTTTTCCTGCCACCATCGAGTCCAGAGCGAGCGACCCGCTTCCCGAAGGAGTCGACCTTTGGGACTCGTCAAGCGACATCGATACGATCGATTGGGTCAGTACTTTGACGACCAGTCCGGTGGTCATACCTGGCGTCACTACCAGGGAACGTATGGTGGGTTTCAGTCAAGGAAATGAACCTCAAAAACTGCCACTGGATCTTTATCTTGGAGTCGATTGCAGCGGTTCGATGCAAGATCCGGCTCGATATTTTTCCTATCCCATCTTAGCGGGAACGATCATTAGTCTTTCGGCTCTACGCGCGGGTGCTCGCGTAAAAGTGGTGCTCTCGGGTGAACCGGGAAACACGGTTTCAACCGACGATTTTGAACGGAATTCCAACGAGGTGATGAAAGTGATGATGAATTACCTCGGTTCGGGTTATTCCTTCGGAATCCATCGCCTCGCGGAAACGTTTCATGCAACCGCCAAACTGCGGCGCCCTGTTCATATACTGATCGTGAGCGATAACGATATTTTTCACATGCTTGAAGAAAAAGGAAATAATCGACAAGGTTGGGATGTTGCGGAGGAAGCGATACAGTTTTGTGGCGGAGGTGGAACCTACGTTCTCGAATTACCAGGCTATTTGTCATCCAATGACACTTCGATCGACGAGAAGATTGCGCGCATGCAGCAGGCTGGATGGAATGTTGCCATCGTCAATTCCATGGAAGATATCGTAGACTTTGCGAGAAAATTCAGCCGAAGCCAATACCATTTGAAAAAACGCTAGTGAGGGGATAACTCAATGGAAAAGGAGGGGCCGGAATTAGGGATTTTATTGAGACGATTGAGCGAATGTCCGGACGATTTTCTTCTGGTGGCCAGCGGAGAACAGAGCGGTCGTACGGTATGCGCGATCGTCGCCGATCACTTTCGCGAGTTTGCCGACGATAATCCTATCCGCGACAACCATTTCTTTCAGAAACTGCAATCCGCAAAACAAAATCCAAAACAGACTCGCTTTCTAAGCTTATTGAATGTGGCCATATGGATGCTCCATGATGCTTGGTTTCTGGAAAGACCCGAACTTGCGGCAAAGACCTGGCTGTTTCTTCAAAGCGATGGACTACCCCAACTCTCGTCGCTGGTCAAACCGGACCTATGCGTTTCCGATCCCGATCGCCGCGAAGAGTTGGCAAGATTCTGTTTAAGTCGTATTGGCCTGCGTCCCAAAGGCGAATCGCTGACAACAGCCTCAGATCGACTTGCATCGCTCAATAGCATTGAACGCAAAAGGATTTTGCAAGAAACTGCTGAAGCAGAAAAGAGGGCTCGAGAGATCCGCGAGGCGATGGCTAGGGCCAAAGCGGCGGAAGCGGCGAGCCGTTATGGTGAATGAAACATTCCGTGTAGATAAACGAGCGTGTGGATATGCACCCCGAATTGCCTGAGCATGAGCGATTTCCCATTCTGACCCCTGGTGGCCGAGAGTTCCTCTATCAGATGCGCCAGCATAGCTGCGCACCGATATGGAATTGGCCTAATGGCGAACAACTCGAAGAGAGGGGACTCCAGCTTGTCCATCAATTCGATCGCGATCTACGCTCTCGTCACGGTGAGGAGTCACTCGCGCAGCCAACATGGCTCGCGGAGTATGTGGAACGATGTTTAAAAGAGGTTCCCTTTTATCGGCAACGATCGCGACTCGGCACAAAATTCGATGATCTACCGAGTTGTTCTCGACAAGACCTCGCACCCCGCGTGTGGGATTTCGTGCCTGATGATATGCCTTTGAATGAACTGATTACATTCTCAAGCAGCGGAACAACAGGCTATCCGACACGTACTGCCCATCATCCGTTTTCAGCGGCCTGCGGTGTTCCTTTGATCGAATACGCTCTGCAGGAACTACATGGTTTAAGTTTGCTCCGCGGAACCGGTCGCGTTGCCATCCTAAATTTAGCCGCATTTCCCGAAGCGACAACAACTGCCATTGTTGTTGCCTTTCTTGAGGAAGCAGGTTGTATCCGTGTCAATCTCGATCCCGCCGCTTGGCGATCGGCCCCGCACCGCTCGGAGTATATCAATCATTGGAAAGCGCCGATTTGGCTCGGTGATCCTATCGCTTTTCGAGCCATGGAACAAATCGCCGTCGATCATCAACCGCAAGCAATTCTGTCGAGCATTATGCATTTGACCGATAGCTATGCCGATCATCTGCGTCGGAAATATGGTTGTCCAGTGATCGATCTGTACGCGATGACCGAGGCGGGCATTGTCGCAGCGAGGACGTCGCATGGACATCGAGTTTTGCCGCACGATCTCTTCGTCGAGATTCTCGATGCGAGCGAGCGACCTTGCCCACCCGGAGTAAGAGGCGAAATCACGCTGACCGGCGGCCGCAATCCATTCTTGCCCTTGCTTCGGTATCGAACCGGTGACTTTGCTGCATTAGATAGCCTCGATGGCCATCGCACACTGATGAACTTTGCAGGTCGCGAGCCGATAGAATATGCGACGCAAAGCGGGAAATTTGTCCATAGCATGGAGGTGATCCGCCTGATGCGACGTTATCCTATTGCTCATTACACTGTAAAAAATACTACCCCGAATACTTATGAGTTATCGATCCAAGGAGATGTGAATCGATGGGCCTTTGAGCAGGAGGTACGGAGTTTGCTGGGGCAATCGACCGCCATTGATTATGAATAGCGTTCGAAATACATGAAATCGAGCCGAGAAAAAGCTAACATGATGAGATACCTATCTGGCCGGGAGGGCCGCAATGCGGCCCCGCTTCCAGTGTATTTGTGGATTCATTCTCTATGGGACCTTCAATGATTGCTGGAAGCTCTTCACCATCGATGACTTGCAAAAGGATGCTCTACCTCGGCTATCTTTTGAGCCTGGTCCTAAGTACTTTGTCCCACCGACAACTGCGGGGGGATGAACCGAAAGCCGCAGCCAATGCGAATCGTTCTCCATGGACAACGTCTCGACTGGTCGGCACGCCCGAGCCCCCCAATCCCTACCTGCTGGTTCCCGCATTTCCTCACCTGAAATTTGATGAACCGATGCAAGTTCGTTGGTCGGCTGACATGCAACGCTACTTTGTGTGCGAGTTGCGTGGAAAAATTTGGAGCTTTACATCTCAAGAAAAAAATGATGCTGCGGATTTGGTGGTCGACTTAAAGAATGATCTGAAGTCCTATGATCCCACACGCAGCAATGGCGTTCAGGATGTGTATTCGATCGCTCTGGATCCCAACTTTGCGACCAATCGGTTTATCTATGTCTGCATGGTCTTTTCAAGTAAGCTCGATAAACCTTTGGAAGATGGAACACGCATCTCGCGTTTTACCATCGTGGGCGAATCAATACCCAGGATCGATCTGCAGTCGGAGGTACCGATCATTCAATGGCTTGCCGGTGGCCACAATGGTTGCGATTTACTGTTTGACAACGCGGGCTGTCTGTTGATCAGTACTGGCGATGCGACCGAACCAAGTCCTCCAGACCGCTTGAAGACTGGGCAAGATATTTCCGATTTGCTCTCCAGTATCCTGCGAATTGATGTTCGTGGAGCGACCAAGGAGCGTCCCTACCAAATTCCGAACGATAATCCCTTCTTGAATATTCCGCAGGCTCGAGAGGAAGTTTGGGCATTAGGTTTCCGCAACCCTTGGAGGATGAGTATCGATCGCTCTACCAATACATTGATTGCAGGCGATGTGGGCTGGGAAAAATGGGAGATGATTCATCGCATCGAAAAAGGAGGAAATTATGGCTGGAGCGTGCGCGAAGGGAATGAGTTAATCCAAGACAACGTACCGATAGGCCCCGCACCGATTCAAGCTCCCTGGGTGGCTTTGTCGCACGCGGAAGCCGCTTCGATCACCGGTGGCTACGTCTATCGTGGCACGAAACTGAAAGCCCTTGAAGGACATTATTTATTCGGCGATTGGGTTAATGGTAGAGTTTGGGCGATACCGCTCGATCAATCCGATTCGCAGCGCGAGGTGGCCAGCAGTACCCTTCGCATCATCGCCTTTGAGCCAGATGCCTACGGTGAACCATTGATTGTCAATCATTTCAATCAAACGACTTTGTATCGCCTGGTCAACAACGATCGCTATGAACAACAAACAGTCGAAAGTCAATCATTTCCGCGAAGACTCAGTGAGACAGGACTCTTTCAGTCGGTTGCTGAGCAAGTTCCAGCCGAAGGAGTTCTTCGATTTTCCATCAATCATCCGATGTGGCAAGATGGAGCAGTGGCGGAACATTATCTCGGACTCCCCAACGACTCGAAAATCAAGGTTTACCAGACAGCTCAGCCGCTCGAAAACATGGCTATGTTCCAGAGTCGATTGCACTACCCGGCTGGTACCATCTTGGCAAAGTCGATTCGTTGGAAAGAACGATGGATCGAAACACAGTTGCTGCATTTCGATGGATCGAGATGGCATGGTTACAGTTATGTATGGAACGCGCAGCAGTCGGATGCGGAACTTGCGCCGCGAGAGGGCAAGGAGTTGACTCTCGGGGAAGAATCACCAAAACGCTGGCGAATCCACAGTCGCACCGAATGCTTCCAGTGCCATAATCCTTGGCCCGAAACAACGCTCGCATTTACTCCGGAGCAATTGCATCAGCAAACGCTGGGAGAGACTTCGACCTGGGTGCAATTGCAGCGTCAAGGTTATGTGCAAACATTTGATTCCAAACGAGAGCCGATCGCTGCTGAGGAGTGTGTGCGTATCGCTTTGCGTAGGGACGATGAAGCATCGATCGAAGACCGCGCGCGATCTTATTTGCATGTGAACTGCGCGCATTGTCATCAATTTGGCGCAGGAACGGGAGTGGCTATTCAATTGCGACGCCCCGACTCGACGGAGGATATGAAAATGCTCTCCAAGATTCCAGAGAAGGGTTCGTTCGGACTAAAGGATGCAAAGATAATCGAAGCAGGCAGGCCCGAAAGTAGTGTCCTACTTTATCGAATGGCATCTTCTTCGGTGGGGCGTATGCCTCACATCGGTTCGCGCGAAGTGGATTTTGAAGCGGTGGCATGCATCGCACAATGGATCGATCAGTGGGGCCAATCAGAACAAGCAGCGACAGCAGACTTGAAGCAGGATTTGAATATCTTAGGCAAAGAAATTATCCAGTCGGCTCCGCAAATTGGAATCGGCCAACCGAAACAAGAAAGTGCGGATCCAATGGCGGTGGCCATGGTGAGACGTCAGCGTGCCCTGCAGTTGGCCATATTGGCTGCCAAACAAAAGACTCCCGAGAGAAAGGAGGCGGAGAGAAAGAAGGCAGACCAGATATTGTTCGATGGACTCTCGCCCGAAGTGCTTAGGCGATTAGCAACGGATCAAGATACGATCATCGCCAGTCTATTCGAAGCCCACCTGCCGGAGAGAGAGAGGGTCAAGCGATTGCATACGGGAACACGGTTCAGCGACTTGGAGGATTGGGTTGGCGATTCCATGCGAGGAAAGCAATTGTTTCGCGAGCAAGGACGCTTACAATGCGTCCGCTGCCACCAAGTGGGGAGTGAAGGAGGAGGTATCGGTCCCAAGTTGGATTCTATTGGTCGAAGATTGTCAAAATCGCAATTGTATGAAGCGATCGCCGATCCATCTCGACAAATAGATTCAAAGTATCAAACTCAGCGGGTGATGACGCTGGATGGAGAGGTGATCACAGGACTTGTGGAAACGGAAACGGAGCGGGAATTGGTGATCGTCGCAGCGACCGGTGAGAAGTTTACGATTGCAACCGCAGAGATCGGCGACCGCAAGGTGGAATCGCAGTCCTTAATGCCCGCAGGACTGATCGAACAACTGACGGCCCAGGAGATGGCTGATCTGCTGGCGTACTTAGAATCCCTGTAGCGAGATATCCCTGTAGCGAGGCGTCGTTGTAGCGAGGCGTCGTTGTAGCGAGGCGTCGTTGTAGCGAACCATTCTCGGCGGCAACAGCTTGTAGGATTTAGCGCCTATTCGAAAACCATTAGCCGTTTTATCGTTGGTCGCGGTCTTCGGGGTTTTTCGGATAGGTGTTTAGGGGATTTTAGGGCGTTTATCTGAAGGGATGCAGCGAGGCGCATATTGGGATAAAAAGGTGGGCCAATTTTCCGCGATCTTCTGGTTGAGTTGCGTGGCAGGACCAACACACAGGGTGTCGGGACTCCACCATTTAGCTTTCATACTACTATGAAATTAGCCCACCGAGGGATCTTGAAGTGCTTCTGCCAAATTTAAGGCAGTGCCGCGCCAGCAGGTAGCCTTGAATTCTGTTTCGGAGAGGATTTCTAAAATTAAGAAACCGCTTGCTTCAGGTTGTTCTACATAGATGGCCCTACCCTGATTTTCCAACTCATGATCATGCAGTCGAGTCCATAGGCAGCCTAGTCTTCTTAATTGACCGGGAGGAGCATCATCGATGGTTGTATAGATAAATGCGTCGTCGCTGATAATAAACCCCGCACCTTGCTCCGAATGATTTCTCAGATTCTGTTCGGCACCTACATAATAACCTTCACGCAGATAGGGCTTGCCTGCATTTGATGATGATGGATTCGTGAGTGAAACTCGCGATGTTTTCTCTGGTCGCTCGCCTACTCCCTGGTTATTGACTTGTGAGATAGCTGGCAACTTTGAAAACCAGGATTGGGATAAGAAGTAGAGAGAACCGAATAGAATTGCGAGCAATCCGAGGGCGACAGAGATACGCTTCCTGGTGTTGCCGGTTGACTGATGTGGATCGATAGGAGCGGTATTCCAAAGATCGGCCTCTCTTTTTTGCACGAGGGGTTCGATCTCTGGAATCAGCGCGGTCACTGAGTTTGGTTCATACCATGGGGCTAATGCGGCCATGGCCTCGAGCGGTGTTTGATATCGATCCGCGGGATTTTTGGCGAGGAATTTTTCGATGCAATCGCAGAAATTTTCCGGCAAGTTTTTACGCAGAGTTTTGAGTTTTGGGGGTTGTGCGATGGCGTGCGCGACGACTTTCTTTAGGGGATTATCAAAATTTCGGTGCGAGAAAGGGGCGTAGCCTGTGAGCAACCGATAGAGGGTGCAACCGAGGCTGTAGAGATCACTGCGTATGTCGGCTGCGGTTGGCTCCATCGCTTGTTCGGGAGAAATGTAATCGATCGTTCCGAGGAACTCTTCGGAGCGCGTTACAGATTTTTCCATACCGCCATAGCAAGGTCTGGCGAGCCCAAAGTCGATCAGTCGAACGACACCATCGCTGCACAGCATAATATTGGAGGGTTTAATATCGCGATGAATGACGTTTTGGTCATAAAGGTAATTCAAACCGTGTAGAATTTGCGTTGCGATGGCAACCACAGCGTTAAGGGGCAGTGTTCCTTGTTGCTGGATCAGGCGTGATAAATCGATTCCTTGAAGGTACTCCATGGTCAAGTACGGATCCGTCGGGGTGCTACTGGAGTCGATGTATCGGACGATGTGGGGATGGTCGAGACCGCGAAGTATCTCCGCCTCGCGATGGAATCGTTCGAGATCTTCGTTGGCCGCTTGGCTGGATCGATGAAAAACTTTGGTGATAACGCGACGGGGATTAGGCTCAGTGGAAAACATTGCGGGTTGCGAGAGCCACGCAGCCCAGGTGGATACGAGATCATGTTCCTTGATTTGATGGACGAACTGATAATTCTCGATGATGGGGGGAAGGACTGCCGCGAGGGAATTTTTACCGGGTTTGCGTCTGCGCTGCGGCTTGGTCGACTTGCCGCGAGCTCCCTCTCGGAAAGCTTTCACGAAGGAATCATCCTCAACAGCTTCCAGGCGTTCCAACGCATTGGGATTTGCGTTGAGGTATTCCTGAATTCGCGAGAGCTGATCCAAAGATAAGCGACCATTGACGAAATCTCTCAATACTGAGGTATCAGGATCGCCGTGCATGAAATGTTATTTCTACTCCGTAGCGAGTAACTCGCGAAATCTTCGCAAGATTCTTGATTTGGCGAGGTAAACCACATTCCTGTCGACACCGAGATCCGCAGCAACATCGTTCGGTTTTCGACCGTTGATTACAACTTCGACAAACGCTTTCCAATTATGGGATTCGCATTCGCGTTTGACTTGTTCCATCGCCTCATTCATGCGACAAGACCACTCGAAAGATCTGGAGGACGTCTTTGAGGTTTCATGATCTCGTGGAGTGAGCGGAGCTAGTTCAAGATTTGCCCAATATTCAATTTTTTTCCTCACGCGGTCGCGGTGGATATCGGAGGTTGTGCGGTAGGCAACGCTGCGCAACCACGCTCCCAAGCTTTGGTTTTTATTGGTTCGAGCGAAGCGATGAATTCCCTTGATCAATTTTATGAACACTGTTTGGCTAGCATCTTCGCAATCAGCCGTATTGAGTCCTTTATGGCGGCACCACGCGATCACTCGCGACTGATAGGTTTGATGAATTTTATCTATCGCCCATGCCTGGTTTGCTTTTGCACCATCGAGTGTCATGGTACCAACGGTATTGGGGTCCGTACCGTAGGCATAAGAAATATCGCGTGAGTCTGTCATAAGGTATCCATCTTTTTGATTTGGCACGTTGGCGGACGAGTCCCCAACGCGGCTCAAACCTCGACAATAAGCGAAGGATCGAGGGGAGGCGAGAGTTACTGCGCAGGAAGTGAGAAGGCTCATAAATGATACCTTCGTATTGTCTGCGGGCAAAAGAAGGAATGCAAATAGGGAATTGTTTTATGGCAAAGCTACCGGGACGCGACCTTGAAAATCACCCAAAGGCGTGGGTTTTAGGCCTTATTGGACCATTTGCAAAACCACTGCCATAAGCTTCGTTTCAAATGGGCACGGAATTGGTCGAAGTGGCATCGTTGGTGTCCTTGTGTTGTTTAAACCTTGTTCTCGAAGAGTCGGGTCGATCAAGAGAGTTGCGGCTTTTGGTAGTCTTGGCTTTTAATTGCTTTACCCGTTACGGGATCGACGCCGCGTTTGGTCATATTGGAAACGTGAACGGCGTTAAAGATGGCGTCAACGGCTAAGCCGCTGCTGACGGCATCGCCCAAGAGTACGTAGCAGCGATCCCCCCAAGCATCCTTAGCGGCTTGAAGGTCATTTGCCGCATGGGCTTCCAGCCACTCGGATGTTTCTTCAAGAGACATCAGGACGCGTCGCGCGAGGCAATCTTCTTTCGAGAGAAGCAAAACAGAAAATCGGTTTTTCCTCTGACATGGGGAGTAAAAGTATAAGTTTCCCGTATGGAAACATGCAAGTAAAGCTATCAGAAATCAAATTCAGTCAATCGATTAAGGCCAATTTGAATCAACTAGATAAGCTGGATTTACCTTTCGAGTCACCCAAGATTTGTCCTTGGGTAAGACAAGCGATGTTGGTACACATTCCGCATCGACTCGGATCGAAAGCGAAAACCACTGTGCAGCGTCAAGAGTTACAACGGTTAGCAAGTCAAGTTTCACAGTGGTTGAGAGAAAAACCTGTGAACTTGCAGACTCTGTCGAGACGCTTACTTTTCGAAAGGATCGCCTGGATGACTTCGGAAAACGATATCTCGGAGGATAAGGCGTTAAACGACTATTGGCAAACGACACAATTGGTTCTTGAGCTACGGCAGAAAGATGACCAATTCCCCTTGAATCCAGCCTCATTAGATCGCGGCCCTGTTTCCGCGATTGAGCTTGCAGGTAAGCGGCTGACGGAGGATATTATGGCCAAATATGGTATAGCCCTAAATCAAACCTGTTTCCTGTCATTCATCGAGAGAATGGGAATAGCGCGGGAGCTGAAATCAACTCGAGACTAAAGCGATCCCCGTAGAGTGTGTGAGCGGTCCAGCGAATTGGCTCTTTACACCCAAAACCATTATTCTAATTCGAACCGGTTTACCCATCAATCAATCGACCGCGCAGCACACCGCTCGCTTGACATTCCGCCGGCAAATACTGGCTTAAGTTGCTCGACGACTCGTCATTGGTTTTCAGGACGACACATTTTGGTGAAAATCTTTTTCCCCATCTTTCTCATGGTGTCGATCGTGTGTTTGGTTCCTTTGCTTTGTCCGTCATAGACGGCGATAAGAGCTTCGGCCTGTTCTGCCATGTCTTTATTGTTGACGAAACCTCCTCCTCGTCCTCCTCTTTCCCAACCGGTGCGGATAACAGTCACCGGTATTCCCTGCTCCCTAGCCCACTCCTCGGCGATGCGATCAACTCCCTTCGCTCCGCCGCTGATCACTTCTGTGATCGTGAACTTCGATTCTGCGATCGCTTGTAAAACCAATTCTCTGTTTTCAATCGACCGACTACCGGCAATGATAACTCTCACAGCGTACCCCCTGTTAAAAAATCTTCCTAAGAGAACCTCTATGCAATAATCGTGTCAGGCTGTCGCCGATCATGAAAATGTGATTCGGTGGGATTGTGCGGTCGCAGCATCGATCGTCAAAAAAAATTAGCGGTAAGCCGTTCGCCGACGTTCTCTTTCGGTCAAGCCTGATTGACCGATCTCGCTTGGTAGATATAGGTCGTTGCAATCTATGCAAAGTCCGAAGTTTGCGCGTCGCTGGAGTTTCGCTCCGCGCGTTCCTGAATCCCCCTTGCTGGCCATAAAGCTTTTCTTGCGTGGTTTCTGAGATCAAAATGTGCCAGAGGTCCTTTTTTCGAGAACACGGCAGCCGCCGCCCCCCTGTCTGGGACGCGTACTTCCCGGTAAAGTCGTATAGCCTGGCCAGGGCCGAGTGTATCGCTCTCTCAATATCCAGGGTGGCAGGCCCGTTAATTGAGTCAGAGCCAACAGTACGCTTTTAGAACCGCCGAAGTCACTGAAGTTGCCTCCGAAGCCATGATCCTGCAAAACCAAAGCAAAGGGAGCGATACAATATCGACCATAGATAAACCAATAGATCCAAAATGCTTCCGCCGTCATATGCAGAAATGCGAATCTCGCTGGACCATGCGAATCGTCAAACCGCGGATCACGCTCCAAAATGGCCCAGACGCCACCCGCTAGCTTAGGACCGGGCCAATCGAATGACCACCAATAATGATTGTCCTCTGCAAAATCTTCCAGAAAAGCTTGTCTTGTAGTTACCTGACTTACTGTCCGCCGAAAGGCACTATCGTACGACGAAGCATTTGAGGCGCCATCCTGTGGCTTATAAAGGGCATTGACCGTTCTAAGAAATTGATCTGGGCGAATCAATTCATTGCAGATCGGCCAATAGCCTCGAAAAGCGGGTTGCCATGTTTCATCCAAACTCTCTGTCTGGGGAATAATGGACCATGACACTTGGTCCGGCGATGTAAAGCCTCCAATGAAGTCATAGTCTGCATGAAGATGGCAATGCACAGCGTGGGATTTATTGAATAATCGCAAAGGAGAACCATCAAAACCTGCTCCTCCATAGAACAAACTGCGCGAGTCGAGAAAGGAACGCAAATTGTCCGCAGAGAAACCGAGTTGCTCTTTGGGCTTTTCAAGCCACGCCGGCATGTCGGTTCGCAGCGACTGGACACAGGTCACGATAGGACAGCTTGGCATGGATGATCTACTTCCCGAGAATAAGGCCACATGATCCGCTTTCCTTTTCCACTCCAGTAATAAATCGTAAATGTCTGTCGTGGCAGTAACGACTTGGCTGTCAGCGTGTTGCACGATGGTGGGAGTGGCAATGGATTTTCGGGCTTTAGCCTCCGCGTTCGCAATCGTTTCAGCTAACTGCTTGGCCCGCTTCGGATCTGAGGCCTCGACAATGAGCGTCTTTCGTGAACCTCCCCCTTTCTGGCCATTAAGCTTTTCTTGGGTGGTGAGGTATTTTATGGTGAGGTATTTCAACGCGAAGGAGGCGTGAATAGCCTGCATCGCAATTTTTTTGCGTCAATACTCGTTCGCTGGTTGACGCGGAAGTAGTTCTTGCTGCAAGACGATATCGGAAAAACTTTCGAATCAAGTATGGATGGATCTTATACAAATCGACCGGCGTAAATACCATTTATGAACGGGAAGAACTTTGAAAACCGCTGTGCAAACATCCGCAAATTCTACGGCAAATCGGGATCAAGAATCGACTAGAAGGCGATCTGCAATGAGGCTCTCTTGGAGTGGGGGATGAAGCAGCTCGGCTGGAGTTGCGAGGAAGCGATCTCAGGATGATCGCCACGGAGCATTGCTTTAAAAGGGTGAACGAGAAAACGTGTGAAGCGGTGCGTTGAAACTGCAATATGACTATAATACTCGCGGCCATTTCTGTGGCACCGCGCACAACTTTCAAGGGAGTGATTTATGCGACAACGAACAATCGCTATAGGCGATATTCACGGCCATCTTGCTGCGCTCAATGCGTTGATTGAGTTAATAGACCTTGCTCCCAAGGATACGCTTGTTTTTCTGGGGGATTATATTGACCGCGGCCCTCAGAGCGCTGAGGTGATTCAGCGCATCATCGATCTTTCGAAGCGTTATAACGTGGTTGCAATTCGGGGTAACCATGAAGAGATGATGCTGCAAGCCATGGAGAATGAATGGTACTTCAATACTTGGATGGGCAGCGGAGGAGATATCGCGTTGGAATCATATGGGGGACGGATGGATCGCATCCCTCAAAGCCATATCGACTTTCTGGAGGAACTGAAGTTAGTTCACGAAATGGAAAAACACTTTTTTATTCACGCCAGCTTTACGCCAAACCGTGAACTGAGCGATCCATTACCGCACGATGCGTTATGGGGATCGCTTGAGAAAGTGAATCATTTTCATTTTTCCGGAAAGGTTGCCGTCGTCGGTCACACACCCCAGGAAAATCATAAGATTCTCGACCGAGGATTTATCAAGTGTATTGATACGGGATGTGGATTTGATGGATTGCTCACCGCATACGATGTCGATCAGGAAACGATTTGGCAGGTAACACAAGAAGGGCAGGTGCTTTAGGGTGTGGTGAGCGAACGCCGGCATATCAGTTCGCAGAGATCTGACACAGGCTAAGATAAAACAAGTTGGTATGGACGATTTACTTCCGGAGCATAGATGGTCCCCTTCTCTAGGGAATAGCGTGACGAGATCCGTTACCCTTTATTGACTCCGGCCAAAAATCGCGATCGTCTGTCGTGAAAAATTTTGATAGAAATCAATCGACTGGAATTCAATGATGATTCGTGCGAAAATTTCATGACGATGCGAACCGGAACGGGGCTAGATCACGACCACATTCCAGTGGGTTCAATCCCGATAAACGGCGAAAAAAGTTTGGAACTTGTTTGGGTGGGTTGGGAAACGCGGATGCGATGTTCTACAATAGCGGCCAATCAACCTGGAATGGCAAAAAGGGGATCGCTGTGGACTCGAGCATGGAAAAAATAGCTACTTTTGATACGCCGATCCAAGCGCACATTGCTCGCAATAGGTTGCAGGCAGCTGGAATTGCTGCGGCCATCTCCAATGAGATGCTGGTGGGGAATGCTTGGCATTTCGGCAGTGCCGTTGGCGGTGTTCAATTACATGTCGCAGCGGAAAATGTTGAAGCGGCTTTAAAAATTCTTTCCGAGCAGCATACGGCCGATAACGATGGAGTTAGTGAATCTGTCGTCGATGATGATGCTACGCAGGAGTTTACTGAGGAGGATTTTGAAAAGGACAGGGATGAGGAAGAAGAGGATAACTCGGAAACGACGTCGGAAACAGAGGCGGATCGTTTGGCAAAGCGTGCCTCCAAGTCGGGGCTATTGGGTTTAATACTCCCCTTCCTACAGTTCTATACATTTTGGCTATTGCTGCTTTTCTGTTTTGAACCAACGAGAGCGACAGCAAGATCGCGCTGGCTGATTGTTTTTGCTTGGGTAGCCTGCCTTCTAGTCTGCTTACTCTTGTACCAGTTCGTGATTCTTCCATCCTTGTTACTCCGTAAGTAAAAAATGTTCTGACATCCTTTCCGAAGGAAGCGTATTGAGCAAAATACCTGCAAGTGATGATTGTCGTAGAGCGACATTGGCTTGAGGGTGATATGGAGTGGCTTGAGTTTTTGTATCGTATCCTTTGTTTTCGCTTTTCAGCGGTTTTCTTTTTTTCGCGTTAGTTAGGCAACCGGGAATCCGGACCTACTTTCACTCTTCAAACCAAGGACTCGGAATGCTGCCGAAGAATCCTGTAATGAACGGCTCTTTGATGTTGCAAGGGCTCGCCGGTTCTGAAAGCACGGCCAATTTTGCCTTAGGCTAATTGAGTCGTTTGGCGGCAACTTAGGAAATGCGTGTTGTATCGTATTTTGCTAGGTTTGGGATACAATTAGTCCAAAGTCGTATTTTTGCATTCCCGGGTACGCGGAACGCATCCCGGCGAGATATTTGTGCATCAGGTAGTAAGCTTAATCGATCGTTTTGAGGTTGGGGATTTCAGTCTTTACTGAGTAAGTGCTGCAGTTTTTTTCTGCATTCTTGGGGTGAATTGATGTTTGGCATGAATCATGGGGTAAGCAAAAGGACTCATGCGAATCAGTGGCCTAAGCGAGTCCAGGCTTGCCATTTGATGGTGATAGGGATAATCGCGGTTATGAGCGGTTCGTTGCTGAGGTCCCAAGAGGCTGAGCGGGTCGCTTTATTCGAGAACCAGATACGTCCTTTGCTTGTCGATCGCTGCATCGAATGTCATTCTTCAGGATCAGGAAAAACCAGTGGTGGACTTGCGCTCGATAGTCGCGCTGCGTGGATGAAAGGAAGCGATAGCGGTGAAGTTATTGTTCCCGGTCATCCCGAGCAAAGCTTGCTGATAAAAGCTATAAGGTACCACGACGCGGCTTTACAGATGCCACCGCAAGAAGCTGGAGGAAAACTGCGAACCGAGGAAATCGATGCACTGATCGAGTGGGTGCGAATCGGAGCTCCCGATCCGCGCGAGGCGGAAGAGACCATCGGTGTTGTCACACTGGAACAGGCTCGTCGGTGGTGGTCTTTTCAGCCCATCAAAAAAGTATTTCCTCCGGAGGCTCATTTGGGGAATCCAATTCAGTCTCCCATCGATCGTTTCTGGCAAGCTGATCACAGCCAATTGGGTATTCAACCCAACGCGCGGGCTGATAGAAGAACATTGATTCGCCGAGCAACCTTCGACTTAACCGGTCTGCCACCAACGCTCGAAGAGATTGCCGCTTTTGAAAATGACAAAAGCCCAGAGGCTTTTTCGAGAGTCATCGACCGCTTGCTCGATTCGCCCGCCTATGGTGAACGATGGGGACGGCATTGGCTCGATGTAGCTCGTTATGCTGATACAGCCGGTGATGGTTCCGATTATCCTGTGCGTGAAGCTTACAAATATCGTGATTGGGTGATCGATGCCTTGAATCGAGATAAACCCATCAATGATTTTATTAGGGAGCAAATAGCGGGCGATCTTCTGACAGATCCTGAGAATCCTGAAGATTATGCCGCTGGTGTTACAGCGACGGGTTTTCTGGCGATTGGGAAACGCTATGGATATGCACCCAATGCGGACTTTCAACATCTCGATTTCGCGGATGCGATCGACTCTATAGGAAGATCCATTCTCGGTTTGTCGGTAGGATGTGCCCGCTGTCACGATCACAAGTATGAACCGATAACGATGGCGGACTATTATGCTTGGTATGGAATCCTCGAAAGTAGCTCCTGGTCGTTCCCAGGTGGTGAAGAACAGAAAAGACCATCTGGTTTTCCGCCGCTCGTTTCGCCAGAGATTGCTGCCAAGTTAGATCAGCAAAAAGCGGCATCCATTGCAGCGATCGACAGCGAACTGCGAAAAGTGAAATCGGAATTAATAACACAAACTCCTGGTTTTCGGGCGGGGGGAATCGATCTTGATTTGGAGCAGCAAGTTCTCGGTAAACCCCCCGGAGGAAAATGGTTATCCGCAGGGCCCAATGCCATATTAGTAGAGTCACAGAGTCCATTTCAGCATATCCATCCAGCAGGAGGCATGGGGATTCGAGTTGGTTCAGGGGTGCCAAATGAGGGTGTGCGATATGTCTTCGAAAATTCACTTACGGCAACACCCGGTAGTAAGATTTATTTTTCCATCGACTTTAGAAGTCTCCATGGTCCAAATCATCCTGGAGCCTATCGCTTTTATCTCGGACGTGGAGTGATCGCTTCACAGGCAGTCGAATGCAGTGTGACTCAGACCGAGTTGGCGATAAAAGATGGAACAAGCTGGCGAGTCATTCAGTCGATTGAGCCAGGGAAATGGTATACGCTTCAGTTGATGATTGATGGTCAAAACAAAACCTACGCTGGTTGGGTCGGAGATCACCAGCATCGAACGGAATTCAACCAACAGAATCTAAGTCCTAATTGGGATGGTGTCATCGATACCTTCATATGCGACGCGATTGGACACGTGCCGGGCAAGGTGTGTGAAAGAGATCTGGACAATGTGGGGCTTGGCCTTCAGCCATTCGCGCCGCCAGGAACAATCACACCTTCCCAAAGCAAGCCTATGGCGGAAAGTGTAGAGAGATTAAAGCTCTTGGAAGCTCGGGTTGCGGAGCTACAAAAGCTCCGAGAAATGGAAATGACCCAGCGCCCCTATGAGGTCGCTTATGGCGTAAGTGAGGGAACTCCCAAAAATGCTAAAATTCAGAAACGAGGTGAGCCGGATAAGTTGGGTGAAGAAATTCCCAGACGCAATTTGACCCTACTTGGTGGAACGCTTTTGCCGAGCGACTATCGAGGAAGTGGTCGATTTTACTTAGCGAATTGGCTGAGTGATAATTCCAATCCGTTAACGGCCCGAGTCTTCGTAAATCGAGTGTGGGAGTGGCATTTTGGTGAGGGCATTGTTTCGACATCCAGCGACTTCGGGTTGCGGGGTGAGTTGCCCCAAAATCCGCAACTTCTCGATTGGCTAGCCGCTGAACTAATTGATTCGGGATGGTCTCTCAAAAAATTACACCGTCTCATCATGCTCTCAGAAACCTATCAGCGAACTTCGGAAGATCAATCCGCTGCCCTGCAACTAGATCCGTTCAATCGGCATCATTGGCGATTTTCACGTCGTTCCTTGGATGCTGAATCCATCCGCGATGCAATGCTCGTATTGAGCGGGCAATTGGAACGGCGGCGTCCTGCGGAGCATCCGTTTCCGCCTGTTGAGACATGGAATTTTACCATCCACAACCCATTCCATGCGATCTATGAATCATCTCATCGTTCTGTGTTCCTGATGTCGCAGAGGAATCGACGTCACCCTTATCTTGCGTTGTTCGATAGTGCAGATCCCAACATTAGCACTGCGCAACGTCAGCCGACCATTACGCCAAATCAAACACTGTATTTGATGAATTCTCCTTTCGTGCACGCTCAGGCCAGATTCTTTGCCCGCAGAATCATGAGTTTTTCTGATGATTCTGCGATCAGGGTCAAGTTTGCGATAGAATCAACAACAGGTCGGATACCGGATACGGTCGAGGTTGAAAAGGCGATGTCTTTTGTCAATCACTACCGCAGTCGTCTTAGCGAAATTAAGCCCTCCGCGATCGATAATGATTTGGAAGCATGGGGCGCGCTAGCTCGTATCTTGTTGACAAGCAATGCGTTTCTCTACGTAGACTGAAAAGAAATAACTCTCGAAAATTATTCGATATCGGCGGAAAATCATGCATGAAATGAACCGTAGAGCTTGGTTAGGCGAGGCATCGGGTGGTTTCGGCTTACTCGCTTTAGCAGGATTACTACAACAGGAAACTCACGCTTGGGGGGATACGCTTGCCGCTAGAAGTGGGCATCATGCTGCTAAAGCTGACCGAGTCATTTTTATCTATTCGACGGGTGGCGTTTCGCAGGTGGATACTTTCGATTACAAGCCACGACTCACCGTAGATCATGGCAAATCGTTTATCGCTTCGCGATGGCTTAACAAGCCCGGTCGGTTCGAACGTTTTCTTACCAAGCCGCGTTGGAACTTTAGACGTTATGGAGAAAATGGAATCTGGGTGAGCGATCTATTCCCTTGCGTTGGATCAGTCATCGATGAGGTATGTATTCTCAATGCGATGCATTGTGACAGTGACGGCCACGATAAGGCAACTTTAGCGGCTCATACTGGCTCGGCACAGTTTGCTCGCCCCAGTGCGGGAGCTTGGGTATCTTATGGTCTTGGAACAGAGAATCTAAATCTTCCGTCCTTCATGGTGGTTGCTCCCTCTGCGCCTTATGCGGGTGCCCAAACTTGGGGCAGCGATTTTCTGCCTGGATGCCATCAAGGGACGCAGGTTATTCCAGGCAAAGATCCGCTGCCCAATCTTTTCCCCCTGACAGTCGACAAAGATCTTCAGATTATGGAATTGAATCAATTGCGGGAGATTAACAAACTGCACTTAAATTCCCGTTCTGCGGACGCTGCACTTGAGGCGCGCATTCGTTCCTTCGAAACTGCGTTCGGTATGCAGCAGGAGGCGCCAGAGGTATTCGATTTGTCCAATGAATCCAAGCATACGCTTAATCTCTATGGAATAGATGCGGGTGCTACATCCGGATTTGGTTGGCAATGTCTTGTAGCGAGACGACTGGCAGAACGTGGAGTACGATTTATCGAACTGATCGATGTGGGTTCGAGCAATAATTGGGATTCGCACGGCAACATGGAGGATCACGCGCGATTGGCCAAGGCGATTGATCGGCCAATCGCGGGCCTGATCCAGGATCTAAAACTACGTGGTTTGTTGGAGCGTACGCTGGTGATCTGGACGTCCGAATTTGGACGAACTCCCTTTCATCAGGATGCAAATCACCCAGGGCGCGAACATCACAATTTGGTATTTACCTCTTGGATGGCGGGAGGCGGAGTGAAGGGAGGATATGTCCATGGCAAGTCAGATGAATACGGTATTCTTCCCGTTGAAGGTAGTGTGCACACGCACGATCTTCATGCAACCATGCTGCATCTGCTAGGACTCGATCATGAACGCTTGACTTATCGTCATGCCGGTCGCGACTATCGCTTGACCGATATCGCTGGCAAAGTCACTCAGGATGTTATCGCATAGCCAACGCGGTAGTTTGACGTTCTCTTCGGCCGTTTTTGCATAATATGCGAATGAAAGAAGCACTCCCTACATAGATTTTGCGAACGCACACGCTTTCGGACATAAAAAAGCCAGAAAACCGCTCGGGCTGGAGCTAATATCGTCTAGGACGAGAGTGTAATTGAACACCTCGAAAACCGAGGCGAATTCCAGGGCATCCAATAGTTTTCTGAGTATTTTTAAGTATTAAGCCGTGGCGTTTGTTTATGAATAATGATTGAAGTGTCATAATGTATGGTATACGATTCAACATCGCTCCATCATCGTAAGACTCTTTAAGAAGATAAAGTATGCCGCCCGCAGCCCGCATTAGCGATATGCACGTGTGCCCTCTGTCAGATGGTCCCAAGCCCCACGTAGGAGGTCCTATTTCAATCGGGTGTCCTACGGTGATGATAGGCTTTATGCCCGCCGCTCGGGTGGGAGATATGTGTGTTTGTGTTGGGCCACCTGACGCTATCGCAAAAGGATCAATGACGGTAAAGATTGGTGGTATGCCAGCGGCCAGGGTCGGTGACATGACGGTACACGGTGGAACCATCGCCGTAGGTTGCCCGACCGTGATGATCGGCGATATCGGCATGGGGGGAGCTTCAACCGTTCAAGGACAAGCCATGGTGGCCGCGAAGAAAACAGCTGTCCCATTTTGTGAAGTCTGTGCAAAGTTGGCGGCGGAAGTTTAAGTGAGGCCGATGTTGTGGGAGAAGCTTAAGTGTGTCCGAAAGCGGTTAACATTTTCGATACCGATCTATCCGCACTAAAGTCACTTTTGCATTCGGCAGATTCTCACCTCTACGCTGTGCTGGACTCTGCCGATGAGCCGAAGGTGGTTGAGCGCGTTGAAGAGTCGGTGGATCGCGGTACAAATTTATATGTCGGTTCCGCGCAGCGCGATTACTGGGCAATTTCACCCTATCTTTTGTTGATGCAACCCGATGATCTGGATTGGATTTTGACGGATTTGCAGGAGGATGCTTGGGGAATTGTGGCGGAAACGAATGCCGACTTGAATGTGATGAAACGTCATTTTCGAAAGTTCTTGACGGTCAAAGAGGGGGAGTCGGGGCGTTTTTTATTGTTTCGTTTTTATGATCCTCGCGTGCTACCCATTTTTTTAGAGTCTTGTTCTATACAGCAGGCTCATGCATTTTTTGGTCCCGTTGAGAGCTTTTATTTTTTTACGGATTCCCAGACAGTACGGCAAGCGAAACTCAGCGATCCGTCTGGTTTTGTTGCCGAGCATGCGGATTTTACTTGAGGTTTTTACGTCGATGCTTGAAATCCAATCGGATCAAATGAAATCGCTGCAGCAAGCGACTAGAAAAAGATTTCATGAAACGCTCAAGCAGTTTCTCAGAGAAGAGATTCCCGAAGAGACTTCATCCATGTCGGATCAGGCTTTGCTGGAGCGAATCGAAAACAGTGAGCGGCGGGCTGGCGTGTACGGAATCGTGTCTCAGTCGGGTATTGCGCAGTTTACATGCCTGACATTCATTGCCGGTCCCGAGTTCGATACGATTCCCGAAGTGCACGATTTGTTAACAGATCCGGGTTCGGAACTGAGTCCAGAGGAACGCTTGGAAGTACTGGTAGAAGAACTAGCGGATGATGAAGAGTGACCAGGTTGTAAAGCGACCCCGGCGAAGCCTATTGGTTGGAGTTACGAAAAGTTGAAAGAATTTAAAAAGCCACTTGCAAAGTTCGCCAAAAGTAAAGGTCGAAGTCCTAAATCGTTAAGATATTAGAGAGCAGAGCGATTCATACGATGTCGGAATATAGTACGCCCTTTTTTCGTTGGATCATTCCGTCATCCTGGACGGATGAAACAACTTATATATTGACAGGCATTGAGGATGATGAAACAGGGTTCAGGCCGAATATTGTATTGCAGCATCGAATACGAAAAGCGGAGCAGACTCTAGCCGAAGTGGCTGAAGAAGAGCTGGTTGCTGTTGGGGAGGAACTTCCCGATCCAGAGTTGATCGAACAAGGGCCCATCGAGGGTTGTCGAGTCGCCGCTCTTGGAGCGATATGGACAGTGACGACAGAAGAGGAGCTAGAAATTTATCAGCGTCAAGTGTACATGTTTTCGGAGACGCGACTTTACATACTCACCTGCACTTGTCTAAAAGCGGAGCGGAAAATCATGGATGAAGCATTTTTGGGTGTGATCCGGAATTTTGAGCCTAAACAGTAGGAGGAAGATGGCTCAAAAAAAGAGCTTTACGGGGATATCGCTGGTTTGGTGCGGCGTGGTGCGTATGAGAATTTGGTTTGGCAAGTGAAGGATGGGTTCGATGGGATTTAAAGTGAAGAGACCGAGTCCCCCCAGCATCAAGAGCGCGGCCAAAGCAGTCACCAAAGCAGTTCCTCGTCCTGCGTCCAACGCGGTCAAGAGTGTGAAGCAAGCAAGTGGCAACTTGAAGAAAGGAGCGAGTCCTATTGCTCGCGGAGCGAAACGCGTCAGCAAGTCGTTCAAGCCTTCGCCAGCCAAAGCGGCCAAAGCAATCAAGCAGCGGGCCAAGAAAGGTGTTGGCAAGATCAAGAAGGCTGCCAAAAAAGCGGGAAAAATAGGAGCTCTCGCAGCACCAGGTGCGCGAGAAGAATACGCCGGTGAGATCCGAAAGGCAGGTTCGCGCCAACGCATAACTCGTGTGAATTCACGCAACGTAGCCACTGTCAGAAAGATTGATCCCGGTCGTCACGTGGTTCGATATCGAAACTCGCTGCCAAAAGCGGGCAAATCAAAGTTATCGGCTGGTAAAAAGTTGATCGGAAAGGCTAAGAAGAAATTTTCTAAGTCAGGTAAATCTTTGGGCAAAGCGGGCACATCCCGAAAAAAATCCCTTAGCAAGAAACTGAAAGCCGCCAAAAAAGCAAAGTTGAAATTTCCGAAGAATGTAAAAGGGCCCAAAGCAACCTGCCCTTTGATGAAACAGAAGGGGCTCAAGCAGGGCAACTCGATGCTTAAGGCTTCTAAGCTGAAAGTTCCCAAGCCCAATGCGAATGTGGTTGGCGGAATCATCGGGGGTGTGGTCGGTGGTACAATTGGGGTTATTGTCGGCGCCGCAGGTGGTAAGGTTACTGTTGATCTTGCCGCGAATCTGGGCCGGAGTGCGATACGTCGCGTCATCAATGTGGGAAACGAGGGATTGAAGATTGTCAAAGATGTCGGTACCGGTTTAGGTACTGCAGCCAATCTGGCTAGGGAAGGTAAGACTGATCAGGCTGTCGGAAAAGTGCTTGAGACCGCAGCGAAGGCTAGCGTCGAAGCGGCCTCCCTGCCGGTCATGGAAGGCATCTCAACAGTGCGGGATATTACATGGGCTGTTGCTGGTGCATTAGCCGGCCGGAATCTCACTGAGGAGGAGAAGGCTTTTGCACGCAACATCTTCGGCGACAAAATCGACCTGAGCAGCGTCCGTATATTTAAGCCAATACCCGGAGGTCGTGCCAGCGTCGCCGGTAACAGCATCATGCTTGGAGAAGATCCGCTCAAAGATCCAGTAACATTCGCGCATGAATTGACGCACATCTATCAAGATCAAAATCCGAGAGAACTGGGTACACGAGGGGCGACCCGAGAAATGATTTGCTCGTACTGTTCGTGGTCTCATATCTCCGTGAAAGACTTGAAGGCACCAAAAAAAGAAGATCGCCGAACCAATTCAGCCACTGAAGAGTCGTCGGATAAATCTCCAAAGTATCAGGCAGAGTCACAATACAGGGGGCGTCTGAACTCTAATTCAAATTGGTCGGACTTGGGCGCAGAACAGCAGGCGATGGTAGTTCAAAACTGGTATTCGCTCCGGAACGAATATGAACCAGACAGCGATTTCAACGCTTCCGACGCAGACTATGCTCGTGTGCTGAAGCAAGCGGGGCTATTTCCAAATGATCCAATAGTGCAAGCCGCACCGTCGTCAAAGTTCAGTGGAAACGCATGGTAACTGTGCGCATGATGCAAACAGTCACACGGTATGCCAGAATCAAATGTCTTGGTTCACCGGCAAGTGGAATTCACCATATCAAAGTTAGCGGATGGTGAATACATCCTGTACGGGGATGTCGCCGCATCATGCGGCTAAGGTTTATCGCATTCTCCTGAAGAATGCATTGCCGTGCCACACAATTTAGTCTTTATCGTCTACTGCATCCATCGTACCCGTCCCGATGTCGTGGCCCAGTGGTCTGTCTTGCCTCCCTAGCAAGTGGAAGCTCCATCCAATAGGTTAACATTACCTGATTCCAGTTGGATTCCCATGATCAAAACACGTAGAAAATTTATAGCTGTGCAGCAGTGTGCATAGTTCGGCGGCACCTCAAAGGCAAAGAGCCGAGGCCAAGGTCGCCCAACTCAAGGAGCAGCAGTCCAGAAGCTCCGCGAGAAGCTTATCCATAAGAATGATGTAATCGCCGAGCTGATGAAGGAGAACGTCAAGACAAAATTCCCGGTAGTACCAGTGGAATATATGCTAGGTTTTATCGACTCGATGCAGTTCGCATCGCCAGAAGGTAAAACAGCACTCCGGTATAGTCCCTTGGAAGCCTCAGCGACCACGAATTCAGTCGACCCACGCACTCAGCACCAAAGTAATTGGCTAGGTAAACCCATTTTACTAGCCTTTGGTTGTTTATTTCTGGTTGTAGCGTCTGTACTGTTTTGGTTTGGCGGGGCTCGACCAATCCTTGGATGGTTTGCATCGTTGCGCTGGGTTGAAGTTGCCTGCAAAATCGATTCCGCAGCAGTAGTCGTCGACCGAAAAACCGAAGCGATGGCCTTTTTGCCGGAAGTTCGGTACCGCTACCAGTGGAACGATCAAACGTACAGCGGAACCAGGTTTGCGTGGGATACTGCTAGCTATGGAAGTCGAGCATCGATTGAAAAATGGATCGAACCCTTTCCAGCAGGCAAAGACACGATCTGTTATGTCAATCCCAGCGATCCTGAAGAGTCGGTATTGATTCGAACGTTTCCCAAGCCAACTGTATTTTTGACCTGCGTCACATTCTTTTTCATCTCGGTTGGTTTAGAGGTCGTTTGCACTCTGTTCTGCTCACTGCTGCCACCCTGGAAGGACGATCCACCGCCAAATCTAAGGCGACAGCAAAAATCTTAGTCCATCATTTGCCCGAAGCGGCTCACGGTTTTCTCTCATTTTCGCGTAGAGATTCGACGAAGTCGGGATCATCCATCTTTACTGGAGCAGCTTCCCGCCGGCGACGTTCAAACTTTGGATCGGCTGGATCAAAAGTATCTTCGGGCTTAAACACCCTCGGATCGGCAGGCACATATCGATACGGACTAAAGTCAGGTTCACGTGTAAACAAATCACTCAAATTGGTAGCTGTCGCATCAAATAGGTTGTTGGGTCCCAAATCAAAGATTTCGTAGATGCTCTTGATCACGCTCATGATCGAAAGATGCGAATGGGAAACATAACCTCTTTTTGCATAAGGACTGATGCATAATACAAAGGAACGATGGCGATCCATCGAATCATTATCGCCTCCCGAATCATCTTGGGTGACGAAGATGGCCATATTTTTCCATTCCGGCTGAGCAGACAAGTAGGCCACAATCTTGCCTAGGGCCAAATCATTGTCGGCCATGTAACTCGCGACGTACGGATAGCCAGCAGCCGGGCGTGGTGCTGCACCGTGATCATTGCATATCGCAATATTGATGAACTGAGGAATTCTTCCTGCATGCTCTTTCCGATACTGTTCGATGTCCTCGACAAACCAATCCGCGCGAGCGATATCGGGAATGTTAGTGTTGTAGGCTGGAAATTGAAAATCGGTATTGTCAAAGAGTACTTTGGGCATGGGATAGTTGACTTGTGTGTACGCGCCCGATCGACTTGTCATTGGGCCTTCGTCATTATCGGGAAATTCAAATCCCTCGCCGTAATTTCGGAAGGGAATCTCACCGCGACTGAGATGTTCAAACATCGAACCGTTTTCTAAATAGTCTTCTGGAATCTGAGAGCCGTTGGATCCCATCGCAACCATACGACCTTTGGCCGTTTCGCTTTTTCTAAAGCCCCAGCCCGAATAAAAGACCCGCGTGGTCCAAAAGCTTGGATAAACACCCACTAGCCATCGATGTCCGTCGCCAGAGGCTTGTGGCTCCATGTAAAAATTATCCGAGATCGCGAATTGCTCTGCCAAACGGATATGATTCGGCATGATATTGAGACGCTCATCGCGACCCTTTTCCTTGATCCAGCCGTTGCGTCCGAATTCCGCGTACTCTGGTTCGCTGTTTGAACCAGGTAAGCCGCCGAAAATTCCATCGAAGGTATGGTTTTCTTTCGTGATGAACACAACATGCTTTATTTCTGGCGGGAACGGAGACGATTTCGATTGAAGGGGGATCATTCCATTATTCCGCAAAACGATTTCCGTTGCCTGCTCCTGATTCGCCAGATCAACAACATGTATCATGCCGGGCATATCCACCAAGCCAAATCGTTCATCACTTTCCGGTCGCATATGCTTTGGGCCGCGAGGGCCCCTGCCCAGTCCCTTTTGAGTCGCGACCAACAATTTTTTGTTGTCCGTAGAGAGACGGCATGCGACGGGAAACCAACCGGTGGGAATCCAGTTCACGATGTTGCCGGTTTCAAAGTCTATAACGGCAATTGCATTCAAACCCGACGCGCAAACATAAAGGTATTTTTGTTCACGATCGATGCACATTCCACTGGGAATCACGCCCCGCAGACCAGCCAGTAAAGGTTGCGGTTCCAATTTGACCGTTCTGCGAACCTCCAGCGTATTGGCGTCCAGATACTGCAGGCTGTCGTTGTTTGCGTTGGTTACCAGCAAAGTGTTACCCACCAGTAGAAGTCCGTTGGGTGAACTTCCTCCAACCACTTTTCCGTTTCCGGCGGGAGATTGAATCAGCAAGCCGGTTTTGACACTCCCTTTCCATTTCAGATTCGCAGGCTCCGTGGCATCAAACATCCAAACCGAATGCGCGCTGGCAGTTCTCGGGTCTCCCAGGCCGGGTACAAAACGCCCCTCGCGCTGTACACCCTGCTCCGCTTCTGTCGATGGAAATCCAAACGCCGGTTGCGTTAGACCGCGCGGATTTCCATCGCCTTGAGGTATGAGAGAGTAGTCAAAAATTCCGATGTTGGCGACATACAATTTGTTCAGCGCTGGCGAATGCGCTAATGAAAAAGGTTCACGACCTCCATCGATCTCCCCGAGTACCTTCCCTTGGCTCACATCAAATGAAACAAGTTTTTGCCGAGCGACATCGGCGCCGAATACGATGTTTTCATCGGCGGTGAGTGTTAGATCATTGATGTAGGCTTCCGGGTCAGCCTGAATACGCTTGATCGGTTTGACCGCGAGCGTTTGGAGACGTTTTGATCTGGGAACATTCCACTGACCGGTGTCCCAAACTTCAATTCCATGTCCAGCATCGCCGCTGGAGGTGATCAGTCGCGTGCTATCACGGGTAAAGATGGCGCAAAATGCCGGTTTATTCCAGGGAATCATTAGAGATGGATCGAACGCAGAATTCGACTCGCTTGAATAGATGACCATTCCCGAATCGCATAAACCTACCCACCATTTGCCGTCTGGACTTGGAACAACATTCCATAAATCTTCGCCCGTATAAAGTCGAGTGCCCACCGGCGAGAGAAACCGACCATTGGGAAGAATGGAAACTCCCGCTGGATCGATTTTAGAGAACTCGTTTCCTGCAGGTGTTTGGAACTCTTGATCGGTGGGTTGGGCCAAGAGGACAGCGGGTGCAGCCAGCAGACTCAGGCAAGCAAGGGTAATCAGGACTACCGATGGCCGCAGGTTGCAACGAATATTTTTGCGAATAGTGAAATGGCATTGCATGAGGTATTCACCCCGTAGACTGTGAGGCAACAAGTTGGTAGCAAACGGTTGAGACTACTTTCGAAGGATCGTCGTGTCAAAAAGCCGACCCTCGAGGTCGTAGCTTTTGAGTTCCAGAGTGCGGCCATTGACGGACACAAATACAAAATGGTGACCTCGGCGGACATTATTTTGAAAGGGTGGTCGAATGGGACCGGCCTGTTCGAGCCCTCCTCCACCGCCGCCAGTGATCATATAAACGGTCCCCTGTTCTGCTACCTTTCCATCGACGATAGGCCACGTTCGTTCGTAGGAATGAATGTGGCCGTTCCACACAATATCGACTTTATATCGATCGAATAGTTTGGTCAATTCGCGAATCCGCATATCGCCCCAGCTGCTTTTCCCTTTCCACAGGTCACCGTAATCATTTTCGTCTGATGAATAGGAGGGGTGATGGAAAGAAACAAACTTCCATACGACGGATGATTGGGACTTCTTCTCTTGCTCTTCAACCGCTTTCAGTTCCGCTTCGAGCCACTGATATTGTTCGCTGGAAGGATCAAGTTTTTTATTGGAGTCGAGCATAAAAAACATCGCATTACCGTAACGAAACGAGTAATAATACTCCGGTTTCGGCAAATCCATGTATCGATAGTAATGGTTAGCGTTCATTTCGTGATTCCCAAGTACAGGATAGAACGGAACGCGACAGAACAGTGGATTCATGCTCTCAAAGAATTCGTGAATCCATTGATCTTTTACAACACCCTTGTCGACCAAGTCACCGGGTATAATTAAAAAGTTCGGCCGGAGCGCCCAGGCCATTTCAGCCAAGGCTCCATTCACTTTCGGATTGCCTTGAGTATCTGCGATGATGGTGAATGCATACGGAGTATCCGGAAGCGAAGCGGTCTGAAACGAGAGGACATCGCTCCGGTATTTTCGAGCTGTTTTCGGATCTTCGACGAGCACCTGATAATAGTAACCGGTTTCCGGTTTAAGATTGCCGAGAACTGCAGTATGCAATAAGCCATCCTCACTCGATGTCTCGACGCTCTCAGTAAACTTGGAGGTTTCTCCATAACGGACGGTTACCTTCGCAGGCTGATTCAATTCACACATCACCCGGATACTATCTGTGGTTGCGAACTGTAGATAGGGCTTTACCAGGAAAGAAAACTGTTTGTTTGGATCAGGAATTGCTGGAAGCGAGACAAGTTCCTTTTGATGTTCAAAATCATGTTGAACCCATTCAGCCTTGGCGGCTAGGTCGTAGATGAGAATCTTTGCCAGGCGACCGTGCAGCGGGTAGTTTTCATTATCGTCGAGATAAACCCCTGCAGATAGTTTTGCGGACTCGGGGTAGACAATATCTCCATTGGCTTCCTTGGATTCCGCTTGCAAGTCGCCGTTGATCCAGAGTTGCATCGAGTCGCCATCATAGAGGGCGACCACGTGATACCATTTGCCTAGTTCGAATTCTTTGGAACTGGCGATGACGACAAATTTGCCGTTGCCGTCGTCGGTGGCAGCGCTGGAAAGTGAAAAGGTGAATTTCTTATTTTGGTAACCGAGAATCCAACCTTTTTCGAAATCTCCGTTATCTTGAAAGGCCCCCACGATACCGCCATCTGGGAGTACTGAATCGAGCGAAACCCAAGTGGAGATTGTGAGCATTTTGTGTGGAAGTGCTGCTTTGACAACATCCCAATTCTCCTGTGCGACAAAGTATTCATCGGCGCCCGAGAGACGAACACAAGAGAGGTTGCGAAGCGATTCGAATTGAGGTTCTCCGGTGATTTTTAGGTTGGGTCCTAAATCACTTTTCAGGATGGATTCCGCCGCGTTATCGGACTTGAATATCCAGCTGCACCGCGGATCCGGGCCATCGTGTCCAAACGCGGTGCAGCAACAAAGGAAGCATCCGGAGAGTTGCCAGAAGAAAGACCATATTTTTCTGTCGAACATGACGATTCTCTTTCCGCTCTCCGGCGTTATGAATATACGATGGTTGCAGATATACGATGGTTGCAGATATACAATGGTTGCAGAGCATTGATTCAAGGAAAAGGCATCTGCGCCGTTGCGGCCACCCAGGGCTCGGTAGGTTGTCGTGCTTCTATTTTCGCCCAAGAGTTTACCGCGCCAACATCCATTGTAAATCATCCCGGCCGATATGCCGACTACCGAAGCTGATTTCGTGGGTAGCAAACTCTGTAAGACCGCCAGCGGTTTTACTATAGTCCATCGGGACGCCGGTTGAGCACGGTACCTCAGGAAGATATCCCCGGTGGGTTGTGTCAATATCATCAGAACCAACAAACCAGCGATCTTAGCAGAATATGCAAGGCTTCACTTACAGCCTAGTTGCATGCTGAGCGATATCCGGCCTGCGGTTTCCGCTGGAGGATTTAGTTATGCGGGCGCCAGCATGTGTTTCATGTTGACAAGAATTCCTATGAACACGTACAATTGTACGTGTAAAGATTTCGAGCGACCGATCGGAAAAATTTCGATGTTGTTTTGCAGCGATATCCGAAATACTGCTGAAACCAAAGCGAACCGTCGGGCTGCATTTGTAAAGAACCACCGCCACCGCTTTTTTGCCGTTTGCTACGTCTTTACTGTCCTCTTTCGGCTGATCGTCGATAAATTGACTTCGTTGCCGGTTAGGACGCGTCATTTTTGCAAGTAATTGCGACAAAGACCTCTTCCTTTTCTGCTCGGCGATTTTCAGGATAGAGTTTGCGCGGATCATACCGCGGATCAGTAGTACGAAAAATGCGACTGTAGATAGGGCAACGGGAATAAGAGAACACCGAGCGATGGCGATACCAGTTAGATCAGGAGGATCATCGGCTTTTCCAAGCATAACGATCACTAAGATGAAAGACAGAATGCTCAGGAGTTGCCTCACCGCCCAGCGAAATTCCGCCTGAACTAGCGAAGTCCTTTGCGCCACCCGCGGAGTTTGCGAATGATTTCGGTAGTTATCGTTCGCCGCTGTTGTTCGAGAATGGCTCGACAGTGATGAACGCTGCGGATTGGACGCGTCGCCGTGAGGAAATACGTACCAAGTGGCTGAAACTTATCGGCGTATGGCCTGAAGTTCAAGCCAAGCCCAAGGTGGAAGTGCTGAGCGAAGAAGAACGTGAGGGTCTTGCGCAGCAACATCTAAAGATTGAAATTGCGCCAGGAATGTTTACTTCGGACGCTTATCTTGTCAAACCCTCCAGTCCTGGGCCACACCCTGGCGTAGTCGTCGTCTACTATGATGCGAAGACGGGTATCGGTCTTGGGAAAGCAGCATTGAGGGATTTTGCTTATCAACTTGCCAAGCGAGGATTTGTAGCGATTTCGCTCGGATCCAATCCAGAGACCTATTATCCAGACAAGGCTCATTGTGAGCTTCAGCCGTTGGCCTTTCATGCCTACGAAGCGGCGACGTGTCACGCGGTGTTGGCCAACTTAAGCGACGTGGATTCGGCTCGTATTGGTATCGTGGGGCATTCCTATGGAGGTAAGTGGGCGATGTTCGCTTCTTGCTTATTCGATCAATTTGCATGTGCGGCGTGGTCGGACGGTGGGATTGTGTTTGATGAGTCGCGCGGCAATGTGAATTATTGGGAGAGATGGTATTTGGGTTATGAGAAAGGGATTTCCGATCGCACACCGGGAATTCCAAGTACAAGCAATCCGCGCACTGGAGCTTATCGGACGATGATCGAAAAAGGTTATGATCTACATGAACTGCATGCTCTGATGGCGCCACGGCCCTTTTTAGTATCAGGTGGATCAGAGGATCCACCGTTGCGTTGGCAAGCGCTGAACCATTCGCTTGCGGTCAATAAACTGCTGGGTTATGCGGATCGGGTCGCGATGACGAATCGCCCCAAGCACGATCCGACAGAAGAATCGAATGAGCAGATTTATAAATTCTTCGAGCATTTCCTAAAAACGAAAGTGGCGAAGTAGAAGCCAGCAAAATGAAATGGATATTTGAGAGTTAGCGCTGTGGGTTTCATCAAAAAATAAGTTAATCGGATTACGAGGGGTTGAGGGGAGTTGGTCAGTTTTCAGTGATTCAGGAGGGTTGTTTGACCGGTGCGTTTGCCTTAGGCACAAAATCATTTTGCGCCGTCACTCGTACAAATGTACTTACACGGTTCTAGCAGTCGGGATGACAATTTCTGATGCAACGCTTAAGGTGTAATCTTTAGGCAAATATCTCCCTGTTCTAGTAAATAGCGGCTAGGAAGATAGTTTCATTAATTACCGCTGGAATCACCAAATACGGAATGGCGAACGGGTGCGGCGGAAGATGAGTCCCTATTAACTTTGTTAGAGTCTCAGTTCATCGAAAAACTGACCAAATTACTGGAACAGTAAAAAACGGATCGCGAGCCAATCCGCTCCAACTCGAGTGCTGTTGGGTCGTCATGGCAAAAATCGGGAGTAAAGTTTCGTGCTGGAAATGCTAGCTGCGCAAATTGTGCGGGGAGGATAGCAAGCACAACATCCATCGGTCCTCAGCCAGCCCTCCGTCGGCATGATTCGGCGTGAATCACCGTGGCGATCTCCAGGAGCATCCTTTGCCGATGATCCGTTTCGAGGGTGAACGAAACGGTAACAGAACGCATTGCCAATGCTCGAAGCTTGTAACAGGCAATCAAATGGTTTAGTCTAATGACTTGAATCAGTGGGTGCTTCAGCCTCTTATGGGCAAGATTCTTCTTGAGGTTATTGGTTCCTTGCCTGAGTTTACCCGACAACATACAGCCGACTCGAGTTGGCGTGTCCGTTTTTCGCAGTTGCACTCGGTGATGAGTCCGATGATGGGCTGGTTGTCGATCATTTTTGTCTTGCAGCCTGCGGTGATTTTGCTGGCTGACCAGCGGGTTGATTTCAATCGCGATGTCCAACCCATTCTGGCTAGCCATTGCATCGAGTGCCACGGGCCCGATTCGGCCGCGCGGAAAGGTGAGTTGCGGCTAGATCGTGGCAACGGGCTTACGGATGATCGAGGTGGTTATCAAATTCTCGCCCCTGGAAGGCCGGAGGCGAGTGAACTGATCGCGCGAGTCATGCATACCGATCGCGATGAACGGATGCCGCCAGCGGAATTTGCTAAGAACAAACCGCTCACGTCAGAGGAAATCGATACTCTTAGGCGCTGGATCGCTGAGGGGGCTGAATTTGCTGAGCACTGGGCCTTTATCCCTCCGCAGCAGCCTCCATTGCCTGAGGTTTCCGATGGCGAGTGGCCAAAGAATGCCGTCGATCATTTCATTTTGAATCGGCTGGATGTCGAAGGTTTTCGACCATCGCCCGAGGCTGATAAGGAGACGCTGATTCGCCGCGCGTCCCTGACGCTAACAGGGCTCCCGCCAACGATCGAACAGATCGACGCGTTTCTTGCTGACGACTCAGCGGACGCATTCGAAAAAGTAGTAGACCGTCTGCTCGCATCTCCGCGTTACGGGCTCCACATGACGCTGGCTTGGTTGGACGCGGCTCGCTACTCCGACAGCAGCGGCTACCAGGCGGATTGGGAGCGTTATCAGTGGCCATGGCGGGACTGGGTCGTCAATGCCTATAACGCCAACATGCCTTTTGATCAGTTCACCATCGAACAGCTTGCGGGGGACATGCTACCTGAGGCTACATTGTCTCAGAAGATCGCAACTGGCTTCAATCGCAACCATCGCATCAATGACGAAGGTGGCAGCTTAGATGCCGAATTCGAAGTGGAGTATGTTGTCGATCGAGTTGATACTACAGCCACAGTCTGGCTTGGGCTGAGTGCCGGTTGTGCTCGTTGTCATGACCACAAGTACGATCCATTGTCGCAGAAGGAATTTTACGGACTTTACGCCTATTTCAACAATGTTCCCGAAAAAGGAATCGATGGTCGCATTGGGGCGGCCAAACCGTATGTCGAAATTCCAAACGAGCCGGTCATCGCAGAGTTGAACAAGAAAAAAGCTCTACTAGCCGAACTTGAAATGGCCGAAGCGACTGAAAGTGTAAAGAAACAGATCAAGGGGCTTACCCATGAAATAAAAAAACTTGAACGCTACAGCAAGGGGATGGCGATGGTCATGCAAGAGCTTCCGAATCGACGACCTACCTACTTGCTGAAACGTGGCGATTATCAACATCCCGACACAAGTGAGGTTATCTCCCCCAGCTTGCCGGTTGCCTTCATGAATGCGGATAAGCAACAGGCCCCACTTCGAGACCGTTTGGAACTGGCTCGGTGGATCGTCCGCGCAGAAAATCCGTTAACCGCTAGAGTAACCGTAAATCGTTTGTGGCAGCACCACTTCGGGACAGGCATTGTCCTAACCTCAGAAGATTTTGGCACTCGTGGAGAGCGTCCAGTTCATCCGGAGTTATTGGATTGGCTCGCGACGGAGTTCATCCGGCTCGACTGGGACCTTAAGGCCATGCACCGTCTGATCGTCACCAGCGCGACGTTCCGCCAGTCGTCCAAGGTCGATACCAAGGTCGCCTCGATCGATCCGATGAATCGACTCCTATGGCGAGGTCCCCGCATGAGGCTCAGCGGTGCGGCGATTCGAGATCAAGCGTTGCTGGTGTCGGGCCTTCTTTCGGAACGCCAGGGTGGCGCAGCGGTGAAGCCTTATCAACCAGATGGGTTATGGGAAGAGCTTTCCTTTGGAAATGGCAAGACAACGATCGACTTTTACGAGCAGGATCACGGCGAGAGTCTTTACAGACGGAGTCTCTACACATTTTGGAAACGTACTGTTGCACCACCGCAGCTTTCGATTTTTGACGGCGGTGGTCGAGAAGCTTGCAGAGTTCGCAGCGATACGACAAATACACCGATGCAAGCGCTCAATCTTCAGAACGACGTCACCTATGTCGAGGCCGCGCGTCAATTAGCTCAACGGATGATCCGCGAAGGAGGGGAGACCCATGCAAGCCGGATCAACTTCGGCTGGCGATTGGTTTTGGGCCGGGAACCGAACATGGACGAACTGGATGTTCTCGTGAATGCGGTAGTTAGATATATCGAGAGGTATTCCGGCAGACCCGAGGAGGCTGTCAAATTGCTAGGTAACGGCGAATCCTCGAGAGACGATTCGATTCCTACGCACCAACTCGCGGCGTTTTCCGTTGTTGCACTGACCATTCTGAACCTTGATGAGGCGATCACGCTCCAGTGACGCCTACCACACTATGATGACTCAAGCTGACTCTCGCCGATTTGTACCGCATAGCGGCATTGCCCCAGTGCTGGATCTTGGTCGCCGCGAGTTCCTCCTGAAGAGTGCCACGGGCATGGGAGCGTTTGCATTATCTTCGATGCTCGGGACAACCATGTTCGGGACAACCAGTGTCGCCGCTGGTGAAGGACTCTCTGGAATTCCTCATTTTGCTCCCAAGGCCAAGCGTGTCATCTTTCTATTTCAGAGCGGTGGCCCTTCGCAGATGGACCTTTTCGATCCCAAGCCAAAAATGATGGAGTATTTTGATAAAGACATTCCTGACAGTGTCCGCATGGGCCAACGCATCACAACAATGACCTCGGGGCAGAAGCGGTTTCCGATCGCGCCTTCGATGTTCCAATTCAAACAGCACGGCAAGAGCGGCCAGTGGTTCAGCGAACTGCTACCGCACACAGCGAGCATTGCCGACAAGATATGCGTCGTCAAGTCGATGGTGACTCAGGCGATCAATCACGATCCAGCAATGACGTTTTTTCAGACCGGGTCGCAGATCTCGGGCCGGCCAAGCATGGGTGCTTGGGCTAGTTACGGTCTCGGCAAGGGTAACGAAGATCTGCCTGCATTTGTCGCGATGACCTCGCGCGGTAAGGGAGCGGTCCAACCGCTAGCCGACCGATTGTGGGGCAGTGGTTTCCTGCCTACAACGCATCAAGGAGTCAAGTTCCGTGGTTCCAGCGACCCAGTTCTCTACTTGAATGACCCTCCTGGATTCTCAAGGGACCTAAAGCGCGAAATGCTTGACGATCTGGTCAGTCTCAATCGCGCGCGACTGGAGAGTGTTGGTGATCCGGAAATTGCGACGCGTATTGCTCAGTATGAACAAGCGTTTCGGATGCAGGCCTCGGTGCCGGAATTGACGAACATCTCCGATGAACCGCAAAGCATTTTAGACCTTTATGGTCCTGAAGTGACCAAACCGGGAACCTACGCGTCGCAATGTCTGCTGGCCAGGCGGCTCGTCGAGCGCGGCGTGCGCTTCGTGCAATTGTTCCACATCGGCTGGGACCAGCATGGGAATTTGCCAAGGGACATTCGCTTTCAATGTTATGACACCGATCAAGCGTCAGCGGCATTGATCAAAGACCTCGACGCGCGCGGATTGCTCGACGAGACACTGGTCGTCTGGGGTGGGGAATTTGGCCGCACGATCTATTGCCAGGGGGATCTCAAGCTTGACAAATACGGCCGCGACCACCATCCGCGTTGTTTCTCAATCTGGATGGCAGGCGGGGGCATCAAGCCTGGCATCAGCTATGGCGCTACGGACGATTTCTCTTACAACATCGTCGAGAACCCGGTTGAGGTTCATGATCTACACGCCACGATGTTGCACTTGTTAGGTATCGACCATGAGCGGCTCACTTTCCGCGTTCAAGGCAGGGACTACCGCTTGACCGATGTTCGCGGCAACGTCGTAACGGCACTGCTGGCTTAACCTGGAAGTGTCTGGTTGCGGAGCAAAGGAGTCAATCAGCGTTCACTACACTGTTGTCTATTGGTTTTTAAGTTTCAGGAGTGATGGGAAGTTTGACCAAACCTAAAGGACCGG
>Ga0169931_10000432_pt1 | contig 68699 bp, 58 predicted proteins | sample Kivu_15m_20L_FD_129675 | JGI IMG/M metagenome (GOLD analysis project Ga0169931, IMG submission 129675) | Freshwater microbial communities from Lake Kivu, Western Province, Rwanda to study Microbial Dark Matter (Phase II) - Kivu_15m_20L... | ecosystem: Environmental > Aquatic > Freshwater > Lake... | reverse complement strand
TCACGACGAGCCGGTAACGGTTCTGCAGGCGCTGCAGGTTGCTAGTCTTCTCCATGCCTTGCCGGGCACCCCCCCGCAAGAGGGAGGACGTTCGGCCCCAAATATAACCTGAAAATTTCATACGCAAGATAACCTTGCCGATCGTGGGACGACCCGCCACCGACCCGGACGGACGGCGACTGTCGGGCATCGGTTCCACGGATTTGGCCTAACTTCAGCCGTGCGATCGCTCTTCGGAGACCCATCCATCCGCTGCCGACCGGGAACGACCCCCCGGGAGGGGCTGCGCCGTGCGGCCCTCCTCGCGGCCTGCCTCACGACCATGGGCTGGGCCATGGCGCAGCCGGGAGCGCGGATAGACCTCCCCAAGCCCGAGAAGTACGAGAACCGCACGCTGGCATCGGAACGGACGGGCACCGGTCGGATCAATCCCGTCCGCAGGCTGCAGCAGAACATCGTCACCCGCTACAACTTCAACTTCAACGCCGCCAACGAACTGAACGACGTGATCGAGGCGGCGCGGCAGACGACGAAGGACGACTACACGCGGCTGCTCCCTTTCGACGACTATTCGCTCGAGAGCACGGCGGCCCAGCGCGAGGAACTCGACTCGGTCATCCTCAAGTGCAACAACGGCATCCTGCTGCACGACCTCCGCAACGACTGGGTGGACGACCTCTACCTGCTCATGGGCATGGCCTACTTCCACCGCAAGGAGTTCGATTCGGCCGCCATCGCGTTTCAATACATCAACTACGCCTTTCAGCCGCGCAGTCGCGACGAGGTGGGCTTCGACAAGGCCATCGGAAGCCGGATCAACGGCGAGGGCAGCGCCTTCAACATCTCCACGCCGGAACGGAAAGGCCCCGTCATGCGCGCCCTCTCCCATGCCCCTGCCCGCAACGACGCGATGCTATGGCTGCTCCGGACCCTCATCGAACAGGGCCGCATGAACGAGGCCGGCGGACTCATCGAGACCCTGCGCAGGGACGCGTCGCTGCCGGAGCGGCTCAGGCCGAGGCTGCAGGCCGCCCAGGCCCTCTGGCATTACCGGTCCGGACAGTGGGACAGCGCCGCCGTCCACCTGGAGGCGGCCCTCAACGACGAGGGCGGCGCCGGAAGGGCCCGGAAGGAATACCTCGCGGGCCAGCTCTACGCCCTCGCCGGCCGGCCGGCCGATGCGGAACGCATGTACACCCGCGCCATCGGCCATACCACCGACCCCGTCATGGAAGCCCAGGCCCGCATCCAGCAGATCGGCCTGCGGACGGACCGGTCCGACAGCCTCCGCATCCGCAACAGCCTGGTGGAACTCGACCGCATGTCGCGCCGCTCCCGCTACGAAGACTACCGCCAGATCATCCACTACGCCGCCTACCGCCTCGAACTGCTGCGCGGCGATACGGCCGCCGCCATCCGCCAGATGCGGATGAGCATCGACCATGCCGCGGCCGACGCCGCCCTCAAGGCCCGCTCCTTCCGCGAACTGGCCGACATCGCCTTCCTCCGGAGAGACTACCTCTCGGCCGCCGACAGCTACGACAGCGTACAGACGGAACTCCTCGACGCCGCCGACACCCAGCAGGTGGCCGTTCGCGCCCGGGTGCTGCGCCGCGTCGCCGCCCTCCTCCACACCCTGCGCGCACAGGACAGCCTCCTGCGCATCGCCGACATGCCCGAGGCCGAACGCCAAGCCTACGTGCTGAAACTGTCGCGCGCCCTGCGAAAGGCACAGGGGCTCAGGGAAGAGGCCGACCCGACACCCACCAGCCCGTCAGGCCCCACGCCCCCACGCGACGACGCCCCCGTCAACCTCTTCGCCGCCAACACGGGCAAGGGCGACTGGTACTTCTACAACGGCAGCCTCCGGACACAGGGCTTCCGCCAGTTCCAGGCCAGATGGGGCAAACGCCCCAACCTCGACAACTGGCGCCGGATCGCGGCCATCGAAGCCCAACTCAACGCCGCCCGCCAAACCGACCCCGGCGCACCCGGCATGCCCGGCAATCCGCCAGACGCCGGCAAAGCCTCGCCGGACCCATCAATCCCCCAGGCCCCACCGGACCTCAGCAGGGAAGGACTCCTGGCCGGACTGCCGCTGACCGACTCCCTCCGGCGCATCGCCCATGATTCGATCCAGTCGGCCCTTCTCGGCCTGGGCATCGTCTTCCGCGAAGAACTCGACAGATGCGGGGAAGCCCGGCAACACCTCACGGACCTCCTCGACCGCTACCCCCGCACGACGCTGATGGAGACGGCCATCTTCCACCTCTGCGCCTGCCTGCGGAGGTCGGGCGACATGGCCCGCTACGAATTCTACCGGCGACAGCTGGCCGACCGCTTCCGCGACAGCCGCCTGCTGGCCGCCCTGGAGAACCCCGGGGCCCTGCAGGAGGAGCATGACGCAGAACGCCGCGATGCCGACAAACGCTACGAGGAAGTCCTCACCCTCATGATCCAGGGACGCTTCGAAGAGGCCATGGACCGCAAACGCGCAGCCGACAGCAGCTTCGGCAAGAAGTACTGGACGGCACAGCTGCTCTACATCGAAGCCCTCCACCATGTGCGCGAACGGCGCGACAGCCTCGCCGGCGCCGCCCTGCAGGCCATCCGCGAACGGGAGCCCGGCACCCCCATGGCCCGGAAGGCGGCCGACCTGGAGGCCGTCCTCAAACGCCGCGCCGAGATCGAAGACCACCTCACCCGCCTCGAGATCCGACGCTACCCGGAGGACAGCCTCGTGCTGCCCGACGAAGGACCCGTCGTCAAAGCCATCTCCAACACCGGCAGCGACAGCGCCCGCGCCAACATCGTCCCCCTCTCCGGGGCAACGCCCACCCCGACGGCGGACAGCAGCCGCGCCCAGGGCAACCCACTGGCCGGAAGGCCGACGCCAGCACCGGCGGCAGACAGCAGCCGCCAACCCACACCCCGCCCGACCTTCGCGCCCGGCACCCCGCGGACAGCCTTCCTGCACCAACCCGCCGACAGCCACGCCGTCATCCTCGTCCTCACCCGGGTCGACGTCGTCTACCGGACAGAGGCCCGCATCTCCCTCAACAAGTACAACACCGCCTACCACGCCGACATGGGCCTATCCGCAGCGGCCGTCAACCTGACCGACGAGGTCAGACTCGTCAAGGTCGGCCCCTTCGACCAGCTCGCCACAGCACTCAACTACCAAAAGGCCGCCCGCGAGGCCGCAACCCGTGAGATCTTCCCCTGGCTTCCGGCCGACACCTACCGCTTCCTGCCCGTCTCCCTGCCCAACCTGGAACTGCTCCTGCGCGAACGGAACCTCGACGCATACATGGCATTCCTCCGACAGGCCCTGCCGGACGGATTTTAAGAGGCCCTTGGCCGACGGCAGCCCCTAATTTGCGTAGCTTTAACCCGACGCCCCCACGCGACCCCATGAAGAAGAAGAACGCCCCACCCCGAACACACGCCCGCCTCGTCTGGAAGGCCTTCCTCTACGCCTGGGCCGGATTCCTGCTGTTCATCCTCTCCATCAACCTGGGCCTCTTCGGCCGGCTGCCATCCCTGCAGCAGCTCGAGAACCCGTCCATGCTCTCCTCCTCCGAGATCTACGCGGCCGACGGCACCCTCATGGGCAAGTTCTACCTCAAGGACCGCATCAACGTCGGCTACCAGGACATCTCCCGCAACGTCATTAACGCCCTCGTGGCCACCGAGGACGAACGCTTCTACCAGCACTCCGGCATCGACGCCAGAAGCCTCGTCCGCGCACTCGTCTTCCTGGGCCGCGAAGGCGGCGCCAGCACCATCACTCAGCAGCTCGCCAAAGCCCTCCTCTTCGGCGAAGGCAGCAAGAACATCGTCAAGCGCGTGATCCAGAAGTTCAAGGAATGGGTCGTCGCCATCAAACTCGAACGCAACTTCACCAAGGAGGAGATCATCACCATGTACCTCAACATGGTCACCTACGGCGACGAACTCTACGGCATCCGCAACGCCGCCCGCACCTACTTCCAGAAAGAACCCGACAGGCTCGCCGTCGAAGAGGCCGCCGTACTCGTGGGACTCCTCAAGGGCAGCACCCGCTACAACCCCAGACGGAACCCGAAGATGGCGCTCGACCGCCGCAACACCGTCATCGACCAGATGGTCCGCAACAACTATATCGACGCCGCAGAGGCCGCCCGCCTCAAACTGCAGCCCATACACCTCAAATACCGAAAACTCGACGAGAACGCCGGCGTAGCCCCCTATTTCCGCGAGATCCTGCGCGAAGAGATGAAACGCTGGTGCCGCGAGAACCGCAACCCCAAGACCGACCAGCCCTACGACATCTACCGCGACGGACTCAATATCTTCACCACCATCGACGCGCGCATGCAGGAATACGCCGAGATCGCTGTCTTCCGCCACATGCAGAACCTGCAGAAGGTCTTCAGCAACCAGAAGAACATCCGCGACGGGTCCGTATGGTCATCCAAGGAAGGTCGCCGCGTACTCGACGCCGCCATCCGGCAGTCGGACCGCTGGCGCTTCGGCAAGGAAGAGGAACTCACCGACGAGGAGATCCTGCAGTCGTTCCGGACACCCGTTGCCATGAAGGTCTTCGCCTGGAACAACAAGCGCGAGACCGACACCGTCATGAGCCCGGCAGATTCCATCAAATACCACCTGCAGACCATGCAGATCGGCCTGCTGTCCCTCGACCCCGTCACCGGCGAGGTCAAGGCCTGGGTGGGCGGGAGCAGCTTCCGGCACTTCAAATACGATCACGTCAACGTCAACACGAAACGGCAGGTGGGCTCCGCCTTCAAACCCCTCCTCTACACCGCCGCCGTCATGAACGGCTACCGCCCCGAGACCGTCCTGCCGGACGGCCCCATCCAGATGGGCGACAAGACCATCACCGGCACGGGCGGCCCCATGGCCATCTGCCTCGCCTATTCCAAGAACCCCGCCGCCGTGTACCTGATCAACCAGGTCGGCGTCCAGCGCACCGTCGAATTCGCCAAAGAGTGCGGCATCACCAGCCGCATCCCGCCGTACCCCTCCATCGCCCTCGGCACGGCCGAAGTGTCGCTCATGGAGATGGTACAGTCGTACACCATGTTCCCCGGCCGCGGCTTCAACGTCAAACCCCGCTTCATCAGCCGCATCGAAGACCGCAACGGCAACGTCCTGGCGACCTTCCAGAGCGAACGCCGCGAGGTCGCCAGCGAAGGCGACGCCTACATCATGACCCGCATGATGGAGGGCGTCGTCAACTTCGGCACCGCAAGGGCCCTCAAGGGCGCCTACGGCGTCGTGGGCGACGTCGCCGGCAAGACCGGCACCACCAACGACAACACCGACGGCTGGTTCATCGGCTTCTCCCCACAACTCCTCACCGGCGTATGGGTGGGATGCGACGCCCCCTTCCTGCGACTCCTCCATACCACCGGCGGCGCGCAGATGGCCATGCCCGCCTGGGCCTACTACTACCAGCAGGTGCAGCGCGACAAGTCGCTCAACTACGACACGACCGTACACTTCGTCACACCCGAGACCCTCGACAACGTGGCCGTCTACGACTACCAGCAACTCACCAACGAAGAGCCACCCCCCGCCGAAGGCACCGACGTCGGCAGCGGTACCGCCTCCGACTTCATCGACGTGCCCATCAGCGACGGCAAGGAGAAGGTCGTCGGCGAATCGACACGGCCCGACCTCGACCCGGAAGAACGCAAGATCCTGGAAGAAGGCAGAAAGACGACAGGCGAAGGCCGGACCGACCCGCCCCCCGTCCGGAACCCGCCGCCCGACTCGACAGGGCGCAAGAAGCGCGGCGGCATCCTCAAAGGTCTTTTCCGGAAGGACCGGCCCGACTGAGGCGCGATGCCCCCCCTACCCGACCAGCGCCGGCTCCTGCTGGCTGAGGCAGTGGAAGCTGCCAAGCCCCCAGATGATGTCGGTGGAGACGATGCCGACGGCCTCACGGCCCGGAAAACAGGCGGCGATGATGTCCATGGCCCGACGGTCCTTCTCCTCGCAGCGGAAAGTGGGCACCACGACGCAGCCGTTGGCGACATAGAAGTTGGCATAGGACGCCGGCAGCCGCTGCCCCTCCCAGACCACCGCGTCCGGCATCGGTAACTCGACGATGTCGAGTGGACGGCCGTCGGGCAACCGCATCTCCCGCAGTTGCCGCAGGTTGTGCTGCAAGAGCGCATGGTTCTCCTCGGCAGGGTCCTCCTCCACGGCAACGATCACCCGATCGCGGGAGACGAACCGTACCGTGTCGTCGATATGTCCGTCGGTATCGTCACCCACGATCCCCTCATCCACCCATAGCACCTGCTCCTGTCCGTAATATTCGATCAGGTAGCGCTCGATGTCGGCCTTCGACAGGTGCGGGTTCCGGTTCGGGTTCAGCAGGCAAGCGGTGGAGGTGATCAGCGTGCCCGCCCCGTTGACATCTATCGAACCGCCCTCCATGATGATGCCCGGATGGAAGACAGGCAGCCCGAGGCGTTCGGCCACAAGGGTGGGGATGACGTCGTCGAGGTCGAAGGGCGGATACTTGCCCCCCCAGGCGTTGTACCCCCAGTCGACCACGGCCTTGGGAGCGGCGGCGCCCGGGGCGACGAGGAAGGCCGGACCGTGGTCGCGACACCAGGCGTCGTTGGTGGGGTGGTGGAAGAAGCGCACCCGCCGCATGTCGGTACCGGCCGCGGCGAGGATGGCTTCCGCCGTTGCCTGCATCCGGGCGTCGGCCACGTTGATGCGGACCTCCTCGAAGCGTGCAAGGGTCCTCACGAAGGCCGCGTAGGCGGGGTAGATGGCGGCGATCTTGCCGGGCCAGGAGGCCTCCTTGTGGGGCCAGCTGAGCCATGTCGCCTCATGGGGTTCGAACTCGGCGGGGAAACGGTATCCCAGGGAGCGGGGCGTCGGGTCTTGCATGCGGACGGGGGGTGTTGGATGCTGTAAGGTCGGGCGCGGGCCGGGCGGCGTAAGCCGCCTGTAGGACTCAATGCCCGGGTCAGTCGTCGATGTAGCGTCGCTGGACCGGGGCGTAGGAGTCGATGCGCCGGTCGCGCAGGAAGGGCCAGTGGGTACGGTATCGGTCGCTGTCGGAGAGGTCGATCTCGCAGACGAGCTCCTCTTCCCGGTCCTGCGAGGCCAGGGCCAGGAGCCTGCCGAAGGGGTTGGCGACGAAGGAGCCACCCCAGAAGCGCATGGCCCCATCCTGCTCCAGTCCGACGCGGTTCACGCTGACGACATGTACGCCGTTGGCGACGGCATGGCTGCGCTGGATGGTCTGCCAGGCCTCGTACTGCTCGCGGTTGGTGGCCTCGTCCTGCGCGGTGGCCCATCCGATGGCGGTGGGATAGAAGAGGATCTCGGCCCCCATGAGCGAGGTGATGCGGGCGGCCTCCGGGTACCACTGGTCCCAGCAGATCAGCACCCCGATGGTGGCGTAACGCGTCCGGAAGACGCGGTAGCCCAGGTCGCCGGGCGTGAAGTAGAACTTCTCGTAATACGCGGGGTCGTCGGGGATGTGCATCTTGCGATACTTCCCGAGGTAGGTGCCGTCGGCGTCGAGCACGGCCGTGGTGTTATGGTAGAGGCCCTGTGCCCGTTTTTCGAAGAGGGAGGCGATGACGACCACGCCGAGCTCGGCAGCGAGCGCGGCCATCCGGTCGGTCGTCGGTCCGGGCACCGGTTCCGCGAGGGAGAAGTTGGCGTAGTCCTCGACATCGCAGAAATACAGCGAGGTGAAGAGCTCCTGGAGGCAGATGATGCGGGCACCGGCGGCGGCGGCGCGACGGATGCCCGCCTCCGCCCTGCCGGTGTTGGATGCGAGGTCTGCGGTGCAGCTCATCTGCACGAGTCCGACCTTGACAGTTGCCATTCGCTGGGGTTTTGGGGTTTCTGACATTCGGGGCCTGGCGCCTGGCGCGCGATGGCCGTTTTTGCAGGGGTATGGGTCAGCGGACGAAGGCCTCCCGGCCTGCGACGATGGTGCGGATGACCCTTGCCGATCGGATGCTGTCGACCGGCATCCGGAGGATGTTGCGGTCCAGCACGGCCATGTCGGCCTGCAGTCCCGCCCGGATGCGGCCCCGTTCCCTCTCGCGGAAGCCGGCGTAGGCGTTGTGGGCTGTGTACATCGCCAGTGCCTGTTCGACGGTTATCTTCTCATCGGGGAACCATCCGCCCGGGTGGCGGCCGTCGCCGGTGCGGCGGTTCACGGCGGCGTCGATGCCGGCCAGCGGGTCGAGGGGCGCCACGGTCCAGTCGGACCCGAAGGTCAGCCCTGCGCCGGCCGTCAGCAGGCTTCGGAAGGCATAGGTGCCGCGCAGCCGGGTCGAGTCGAGGCGCTTGCCCGCCCAGATGCCGTCGTCGACCAGGTGGAAGGGCTGCATGGAGGGGATGACGCCGAGCCGGGCGAAGCGGGCGATGGCCGCGGGTGACAGGTGCTGGGCGTGTTCGACCCGGAATCGCCGGTCGCGCGGGCCGTTGCGGCGTGCGGCGGCCGTGTAGACGTCGAGGATGAAGTCGTTGGCGCGGTCGCCGATGGCATGGCAGGTGACGTGCAGTCCGGCGGCGTCGGCGCCGAGCACCCACTGTCGGATGTCGTTGGTGTCGGTCACCTGCAGTCCGCGGGAGCCGGGGTCGTCGCGGTAGGGTTCATGGAACCAGGCGGTGGTGGAGCCGAGGGAGCCGTCGACGAATCCTTTGAGGCCGCCCCAGCGGTGCAGGCCGGTCCCCCGGCCCTCGCGCCGTACGAGGCTGTCGAGGCGCTGCCATTCGTGCAGCGGCAGGAACGAATACACGCGCAGGCGGAGGCGGCCTTCGCGGTCGGCCCGCCGGTAGGTGTCCCATTCCCTCCAACCCCCGAAATATCCCATGTCATCGACCTCGGTGACGCCATGACGGAGGGCGTGGTCCATCGCCCTGTCGAGGAAGGCGTCGAGCTGGGCGGCGGAATAGGGCGGGATGGCCTTCGCGACGAGGGCCATGGCCTCGTCGCGGACGATGCCGGTGAGGCGGCCCTGCGCATCGCGGCCGAAGACGCCGCCCCTGGGGTCGGGGGTGTCGTCGCCGATGCCGGCCAGCGCGAGGGCACGGCTGTTGGCGAGAGCCATATGACCGTCGTAGCGGGTGACGAGCACGGGCCTGTCGCCCGTGACGGAATCGATCCAGTCGCGGCTCGGCAGTTCGCCACCCATGGCTTCATGGTCCCAGTCGCCCCCGCGTATCCATCCGGTGCCCGTGTCGGTCCGGCAGAAGCGGGCGATGGATTGGATGAAGGCCTCACGCGAGCGGACGGGTTTGAGTTGTACGCCGGCGAGGCTGTAGCCGCCGAGGAGGAAATGGGTGTGGTTGTCGATGAATCCCGGCACGATCAGGGCGTCGGGGAGGTCTATGATGCGCGTCTGCGGTCCGCGGACGGCGTCGGGGTCATCTCCGACGTACAGGATGCGGTCGCCTTTCAGCGCCACCACGGTGGCGGTGGGCCGGCTGCTGTCGCCTGTCCAGACGAGGCCGCCGTGGTAGATGACGTCGGCCTTCTCGGGCCCGCAGGAGGCGAGGAGCAGCAGGGCGATGGCGAGCCCGGGGATCTGGCGGATGGGCATCGGGGAGGGGGTTGGCGGGGTCAGGTTTCGACCAGCACGAGCGCGTCGAGGTTGCGGATGCCGATCTTCTTGCGGGTGATGAACCCTTCGGCATAGCGCACGCCGATGCGTTTGCCGAACATGCGGGCGCGGGCGACGACGCTGTCGAGGAAGTCGGGCGTGGAGATGTAGGTCTGGGGCCCTTCGCCGGCCGCCTCGGGGCTGTGGAACTGGGTGGCGTAGGCGCGGATGGCGTCCATCCGCTGTTCGAAGACGTCGCTGATGTCGACGAGCAGGTCGGGCTCATGGTACCAGTCCTGCAGGTAGTGGAGCAGGAGTTTCGGGCGCCAGCGTTCCTGTTCGGTGCCGTCGGCGGCGTAGGTGCGGATCTTGGCGAGGCCCGACAGGAAGCAGGCGTCGGCCGTCATCTGACCGGCGCGGCCGTGGTCGGGGTGGCGGTCGTCGAGGACGTTGCCGATGACAACCTCAGGGCGGTAGGTCCGGATGGCCCGGATGAGCTGGAGCTGGTGTTCCTCGTCGTTGCGGAAGAAGCCGTCGCGCATGCGGAGGTTCTCGCGGACGGACAGGCCGAGGATGGCGGCGGCGCGGGCCGCCTCTGCATAGCGGGTGTCGATGGTGCCGCGCGTGCCCAGCTCCCCCTGCGTGAGGTCAACGACGCCCGTGATGCGGCCGCTGCGCCGCTCGTTGAGGAGGGTGCCGGAGCAGCCGAGCTCGACATCGTCGGGGTGGACGCCGACGGCGAGGATGTCAAGTTTCATGGGCGCGAAGATACGCCCTTGCCCGGTTCGGAGGGAGGCGGCGTCAGGTGTCGCCGTACATGCGGGCCACTTCGAGGACGATGCGTTCCAGTTCGGCATCCTCGCCGCGGGGGTCGTAGTCCAGCTTGAGGCTGCTGCCGAAGATCCAGGCGACGGTCTGCCAGAAGCGTGCGGAGAAGGTGCCCTTGAATTCGCGGATGATCTCGTAGCAGGTGTTGCGCGTCTGCCGGTTGATGATCTTCATGAGCACCTTGCCCTGGTAGACGGAGAGGTTGGTGAGCGGCGTGGTGAACTCCTTGCGCAGGTCTGCCTCCCGGCTGCGGATATAGGCCTCGCGGCGGCGCCTGTCGGGCATCCGGGCCAGGTGGCTGTTGATCTCGTTGAAGACGGCCCCGGCCTTCCGGGCGTAGGGGTAGGTGACGTAGACGGCGTTGCGCAGCCGCGTCCAGCGACGGTAGGCCTCCCGCTGCGCTTCCGTCATCGGTGCGAAGACATGGACCATCTCCATCTCCCGGTAGGTCATGGTATCGCCTTCGACCACGACGAAGGGGACGTACAGCGTGTCGTTCGGACCGGGACGCCACTGCGCCTGCGCGCCGGTGGCGAGGGCCATGGCCAGGGCCAGGGAGATCTTCGGATGGAGTCGGCAGATGGGCATTCGGGTCGGGACGGGACCTATGGGCGCCTTCACCGGCAAGTTAGCCCGCTTCCGTCACACCCGTTGTCAAGACAACGTTAAGGATGAAAATGGCTGCATCAGCCCGCCGCATCGGTGCGGACGGACCTGAGGCGCGACCGTATCCTGTATCCGGCGCTGACGAGGAAGCCGACGACCATCAGCACCGTACCCACCCACAAGAGGTTGATGTAGGGGAACAGGTAGGCCTTGAGCGTGATGTAGCGGGTGACGGCGTTGGACTCCCGCAGGCCCAGCTCGATGCGGCCGAGGGGGGAGCGTTGCAGGGTCAGGACGAGGCTCTGCTCCCATACGGTATCGGTCTTGACGGCAGGCAGGCCGTCCTTGACGAGGAAGGCCGGCTCGGCGCCGAAGGTCCGCCCGTCGGAGGCGTGCACGGTGAGCTGTGCAAGCCAGGCGCTGTCGACCACGGGCAGGTCTTCGTTGTCGTGGCGGTTGGCCGCGATGACGCGGTCGATGGTCACGTAGCCGCCGGAGTAGAAGGCGGTGTCGCCCGACCTCGCCGGCTGCAAGCGGAAGGATGAGGTGTCGCGGATGTTGTCGGGGTTCAGCCAGGAGGTGATGTACACGAAGACATCGCGGTGGAGGTAGTGCTTCGAGCCGGGGTTGGAGGACAGCTGCGTCCCCTCTTCCCCCTTAACGAGGAAGGCGTTGGGGGTCACCAGGAAGCTGTCGACGGTCTCGCCGGTGGCGCTGTCCTGCCGGGTGAAGAGGATGTTGAAGTGGACACGGTCGCCCTTGGGGTCGGTGGAGTCGCCGAGGTAGGTGGCCACATAGCGCCCCATGGGCATGGGCGCGCGATGCAGGAGGGTGACGTTCTCGAGGGGGTTCTCATCCTTTCCCCGGGCGTCCTTGAGGCCGGGCACCGCGATGCCGGTGCGGTTGCGCGAGACGAGCTCCTTGCCGGAGGAGGAGACGAGGATGCCGACGAGCATCAGCCCGAACCCGGCATGCGCCAAGGAGGCCCCTGCCGCCTTCATCCGCCAGCGGAGGGCGGAGCCTATGTAGTGCAGGTTGGCGAGGACGGCGTAGACCGAGGCCCAGAGGGCGATATGGATGCCTGCCTGGAAGGCCGGTCCGTACCGTTCGTACCGGAGGATGCCCGACATGCTGACGGCAAGCCCTGCCGCCAGGGCGGCCACCGTGGGCCATAGCAGCCGGGGAAGGGCCTGCCGGCGCGGCGTCGAGCGGTACCTGAGGTACTGCGTCACGGCGGTGAGGAGGGCGATGACGAAGGCCACCAGCACCATCACGCGGTTATACACGAACTCCACATCCTCCCCGATGGCCCAACGGCTGCCAAAGAGCCGGTTGAAGAAGGGCAGCGAGGTCAGGGTGATGATGTACACGGCGGAGACGAAGAACAGCAGCGACCCGACGAACATCCAGAACTCCCTCGAAGACATCTGCTCCTCCTGCCGGATCACGGGCACTTCCCTGCGGCGCGACACATAGAACCCGAGGGGCAGGAGGGTGAAGACGCCGATCATCAGCAAAAGATGCCCGTAGAGCGTGCTTCCTTCGCCGGTGAAGGCATGTACCGACGTGTCGCCCAGGACGCCCGTACGGGTCAGGAAGGTGGAGTAGAGCACAAGGATGTGCGCCGCGGGAATGAAGAGGTAGGTGGCGGGGAGCGAGTGGCCCGTGCTGCGGAACACCAGCATCGTGTGGATGCCGGCGACCAGCAGCAGCCAGGGCACCATCGAGGCGTTCTCCACAGGGTCCCATGCCCAATAGCCTCCGAAGGTGAGCGATTCGTAGGCCCAGGCGGCCCCCATCATGATACCCAGCCCCAGAATGCCCGCACTGAAGAGCGACCAGGGCAGGGCATGGTCCGTCCATGACCGGTGCTCACGGGTCCAGAGGCCGGCGACCGCGTAGGCAAAGGGCACCAGCGTCGAGGAGAAGCCCAGGAACAGGACGGGCGGGTGGATGACCATCCAGTAGTTCTGCAGGAGGATGTTGAGGCCGTTGCCGTCGACGAGATACTTGTAAAGATATTGCGGGTCGCGGAAGATGGGCGCGTCGGGGAACTCGTTGCGCATGAGGACGAAGGGGCTGCTCCCCACGCGGAGGTCGAAGAAGTAGATGCCCACGAGGAAGGACGCCAGGAAGACCTGGGCGAGGGCCATCACGGCCATCACGGGCGCTTCCCATGTCCGCGCACTGCGCATCACGACAAGCCCGAGCACGGCGTTCCAGAACGACCAGAGCATGAAACTCCCCTCCTGCCCCTCCCAGAAACAACTCAGCAGGTATTGCACGTCGAGGCTGCGCTTCGAATGCTGATGGGCATATCGGTACTCGAACCAGTGGTTGTAGATGATCAGGTAGAGCGACACGAAGACCAGGAGGACCGAGACGGCGTCTGTGATGAACGCGATGCGTCCGATGCGGCGCCAGCCGGCCGCCAGCGGAGAGGCGACGAGGGAGGCCGCCCGGGCATAGGCATAGAGGGCGGCCAGCGAGGCCACCAGCGAGAGCACGGCGAAGAAATGACCGAGCTGGCCGATGAGCAGGTGTTCCCCTTCGTATCGCATGTATGGCCGGTTCTGATGTGGCTAGGATCCTGACGTGGCCGAGGCGGGGACGGGCGTTTCACCCTCCAGCCCCTTCATCCCGGCACCCTCGCCTTCCTTGTACTTGGACGGGCACTTGAGGACGATCTCGGAGCATTCGAAGACCTCCCCCTGCATCCGCCCCTTCATCACGATGCGTTCGCTACGCTCGAGGTCGACGGGCTTGGCGTTGCGGTACACCACCTTCGTCCGCCCCCCGACCGAGTCGAGGGCATGGAAGGCCAGGTAGTTGGGGTCCTTCACCGGGTCGTAGACGACGGGTTGCGTCTTGTCGAGCCGCGCGATCAGATGGACGAAGCGGCCGTCCTTGCGCCTGGCGGAGGAGACGGTGTCGTAGGTCGAAAGGTCCTTCATCCAGGTGAGCAGTCCCGCGATGACCACGGCGATGGCGACCAGCAGGATGATGTGCATCTTTTTCATGACCGGGTGGGTTGGACGGGGCGAAATTACGGCGAATTACGTCCTTGCCATTTTTTTGTTGCACCTGCGCGGCCCGCCAACGGGCGAAAAAATGTTTTGGAAGGCATAGCATATTTCCGGATAATTTTGCGTTCCCACAGCGGTCCCGCCAGGGACGAAACCGACCCAATCCTCACAGTGTCGTGATGACCGACCTCTCCCTCTTCGACCCCGACGCGGCGGGCAATCCCAACAACAACATCTTCGGCCTCCCCTTCGGCGAACAGGACGCCCGGATCGTCCTGCAGCCCGTCCCCTGGGAGGTGACGGCCAGCTACCACGCAGGCACCGCGCGCGCGCCGGAACACCTCCTGCGCTCGGGCCTGCAGGTCGACATCTTCGACCCCGATTACACCGGCATCTGGCGCCAGGGCTTCCACATGCGCGAACCCGACCGCAAGATCCTGCAGAAGAGCGACTACCTCCGCAAAGAGGCCGAACTCTACATCAATTTTATCAGCCAGGGCGAGAACGTCGACACCAACAAGTTCATGTGCAAGGCCCTCCGCGAGGTCAACGAGGGCGGACGATTCCTGAACCAATGGGTCTACGAACAGACCCGCGGACTCCTGGAGGCCGGAAAGCTGGTGGGCCTCATCGGCGGCGACCACAGCACCCCCCTCGGCTTCATCCGCGCCATCGCCGAACGCCACCCCGACTTCGGCATCCTGCAGATCGACGCCCATTGCGACCTCCGGAGATCCTACGAGGGCTTCGACTACTCCCACGCCTCCATCATGTACAACGTCCTCGAAGAGGTCCCCCAGGTCAGCCGCCTCGTACAGCTGGGCGTGCGCGACTACTGCCCCTCCGAATGGGCCTACATCTGCGATAGCGACTACCGCGTCGTCACCTACTTCGACAAACAGCTCAAGGAACGTCAGTTCGAAGGCGAGACCTGGCGGCAGATCACGGAGGACATCGTCAGCCACCTGCCCGAGAAGGTCTACCTCAGCTTCGACATCGACGGGCTCGACCCCAAACTCTGCCCGCACTCGGGCACACCCGTGCCGGGCGGCTTCGAGACGGAACAGGTCAACTATCTCCTGCGCCGCATCCTCCTTTCGGGCCGCAAACTCATCGGCTTCGACCTCTGCGAGGTCGGCATCAGCCACAACGAATGGGACGAGAACGTCGGCGCCAGGGTCCTCTTCAAACTCTGCCACTTCCTGGCCGCCTCCCATCCCTGACGACATGCTGCGCGACGGCACCGTGTACGACTTCGTGGTGGTCCTGCGCGACACGCACGGCCGGGCCGTCCGCCGCGCCGGCGCCCTGCTGTCCCTCCTGGGCACCGCCGTGCTGGCCTACCGCTGGCAGGCATATCCCGAAGCGGGCGCCGGCATCGTCTTCCTCACGGGATGCGCCCTGCTCACGATGCGCAACCTGGTCCGCATGCGCCGCCACCAGCCCGTCCGACACTGGCCCGCCCTTGCCCTGGCCGGCGCGGGACTGCTCCTCGTACCCCCCTTCCACCCCGCAGGCCTCGCCTTCCTCGCCCTGGCCCGCCTCGAAGCGTTCGCCCTCCGAAGGACAGAGGTCGGCTTCTCGGCCGAAGGCATCCGCTTCAACGGCCCCGGCGGCCGACGACACGCCTGGACGGAACTCCGGAACGTCGTGCTCCGCGACGGCCTGCTGACCATCGACCTCCACGACAACCGGCTCTTCCAACGGTATGCCGACGACCAGGCCGACGACGACTACGAGGCCGGCGAGGATGAATTCAACCGCTACTGCCGGGAACGGCTGACAGCCCGCCCGACACCGCCGCAGCCCTGATGGCTGTGGAACAGCCCGACGACAGGCCCCGCCTCAATACCCCAGCCCCCAGTCCCTCCCCTTCTCCGTCGCCGGCACCCCCTCCACCAGCCACCGGGCGGGCTTCTCCCCTTTCAGCATCCAGTCGAAGAACTGCTGCTCCCGCACCTGGATGTCCTTCCGGTTCCTGCGCTCGACGAGGTTGTGGGCCTCCCCGTTGTAGTTCAGCATCCAGACAGGCTTGCCGAGGCGGCGCATGGCGGTGAAGAACTCGATGCCCTGGTACCAGGGGACGGCCCCGTCCGCATCGTTGGCCATGATCACGAGCGGCGTCTTCACATTGGGAAGATGGAAGAGCGGGGAGTTCTCGATATATAGCCCGGGTTTCTGCCAGAGGGTGGCGCCGATGCGCGACTGCGAGTGCTCGTACTGGAACTGCCGGTTCAACCCCGACTCCCAGCGGATGCCGCCGTAGGCACTGGTCATGTTGGCCACGGGCGCGCCGGCCCAGGCGGCCCGGAACAAGGGTGTCCGGGTGATGATATAGGCAGCCTGATACCCCCCCCAGCTCTGGCCCTGCAGGCCGAGCCGCGTACTGTCGGCCCAGCCCTTCCGGACGACGGCCCGTACCCCGCTGACCACGTAGTCGTAGGCGGATCGGCCCGGATAACCGTCGCGATATTCGATGTCGGGTGCGAGTACGAGATAGCCCCGGCTCACGAAGAAGGAGATGTTGAGGCGGCTGGGAGTCGGGGCGGGCGGCAGGTAGGTGTGCAACCCGTCCGACAGGCGCTCGTAGAAATAGGCGATCAGGGGGTAGCGTTTCTTAGGGTCGAAGTCTTCCGGCTTGTAGAGGATGCCGGTGGCGGTCCTTCCGTTGTAAGCCTTCCAGGTGAAGCGTTCCGCGCTGCCCCAGTTGTACTCGGCCTGTCGGGGGTTGAGGCGACTGAGGCGCAGATCGGCGACGAGGTCTGCCGAGACATGCAGGTCGGGCGGGAGGGCGTAGGTCTCCTTCGTGTAGACATAGCGTTCGGCGTGCTTCGCCTTCAGCACCTGGCCGAGTTGGAAGTCACCCGCCAGGAGGGCCGTGGGCGGCGGTCCCTTGGGCGAGCGGTCGTCGGCGAGGACCGTCCGCGCGAGCCCCGACGCCTTGGAGGCCTCGTGGAAGCTGCGCAGCAGCAGGGTCGCGCCGGGCTTCAGGAACCGCTCCTCCGGGTCCAGGGGTACATAACGGTATACCATACCCGAAGCGCGTCCGCGGCAGGCGGTGATGCAGACGGGCGGGCGCAGTCCCTCGGGGTCGAGCCGCCAGATGTCGTAACGGTCGTAGACGAGGAGTGAGGAGTCGCCCTCCGTCCACCGCATGGGGCCATAGGGGTTGGGGTCGTCGGGCATGTCGAAGCGCTCGTCGTGGAGGGCGGTGGGCACCTTGGCGGAGACGGCCCTTGCCTTGCCGTCGGACCAGGTGTGGTATCTCCGGCTGGAGGCGTCGTACCACCAGATGTAGCGTCCGGCCGGGGATGGTGAAGCGTTGCCGTTGAGGCCTTTGACCACGGCGGTGCGCGACCCGTCGGCCACGTGCACGGCATAGACGTCGTCGAAGGTGCGGCCCCTCCACTGGCTCTGACGGCGGCTGGGGCCGTCGGTGGAGCCGGTGAAGATGTCACCGTCCCCTTCGGCGGAGGGCGTCACCTGTGGCAGGCTGGCGTCGGCCAGCTGCACCATGCGGTCGGCGGCGAGGTGGAGGACGGCGAGGTAGCTGCGTTTCAACTCGCGGTCGAGGTTGCGGAGCTGCTGCGGCTGGAGGTATTCGTCGTTGTAATGCCAGACGTCGACGCGGACCTGGTCGATCTCGGGTACCGAGGTGTCTCGGGGTGCCCTGACGGGTGCCGTGCCGAAGAGGAGACGGCCGCCGCTGCGGCTGAAGGCGACGGTCGCATGCTCGCTGACGTTCCAGTTGACGGGCATGCCGGCGCGGTGGCGGTCGACGGCGAGCCGGGCCGTGTCGGTCCCGTTACGCCAATGCCAGAGTTTGTAGAAACGCTGCAGCGACTTGGCGGAGCTGTCGCGTTCGGCCACGAAGGCCACCTGCCGGCCGGCGTCGTCGGCGGCTAGGCTGCGGTAGTCGTTGGCCCCGCGACTGATGGTGTCGGCCCGGCGTTCGAGGGATCGCCATACGCTCACCGTGTTGCGGCTGCCGGGCCGGTTGCGGGAGGCCGTACCCTCCACCACGAGGATCCTGCCGTTGCGGTTCCATAGGAACTCGCTGACGGAGGACAGTACATGCTGCTCGCCCGTTGAGAGGTGGCGCAGCACGAGGTCCGTCCCTTCCCCGACGGTGGCGGGAGCCGGGTCGCCCTCGGCATCGAGGCCTGCAGCAGGAAGGGCCTCATCCGCTGCAGGGGGCTGGGCAGCGGAAAGGGCCTGCCCGTCGGTGGCATCCTTGCGGGCGGCCCTGCCGGAGTCGGCGGCCGTCTTTGTACGGGTCATGCTGTCGGCCACGGGCTTGTCGAGGTGCAGGGCGAGCCAGCCCTCGCGGTCGTCGTCGGGCATGCGGTATGCCTTGACGCGGGCGTAGCGCACGAGCGAGTCGGTTCCCAGCAGGAGGATGGCGAGGGAGTCCTTGGGCATGTCGTCGGGCCTGGCCTTGCGGATGCGGGCCTGGCGTGTCTGGGCGTACGGGGCACGGATGCGGAACACCAGCTGCCGGCTGTCGGGACCGAAGGCGATGGCATACCCCCGGGGAAAGACCTTGCGGTCGCCGCCATCGGCACGGATGACGGTGAGCCAGCCGTCACCCTCCTGCAGATCGGTGACATAGGCCACCCAGTTGCCGTCCGGACTGAGCCGGCGCTCGCTCATGCTCTCCCAGGCGTCATAGACGGTGTGGTCGAGGGGCTTCTTCTGTGCAGCGGCAGACAGGGCCAGCGATAGGCCGGCCAGAAGGGAGAGGCGGAGCTTCATCCAATGTCGGTTTTCATGTGGAGCAATGATGGAGGCGGTTCAAACTTAGTCAAATTATCGCGTGCCTGGCCCGTTGTCCCAGGGGATGACAAAGGTCATACACGCTACCAGCGTCGGCAACTCGGATGCCATCCCTATCCTGTCCATGGCCATGGATCGTGTTGCAAGGGCCCTGCGCCCCTGGTCAGGAACGCTCGGACGGGCGTAACCGTCGTATGCGGGCCGTTTGAAGCATGACCGACAAGACGATGATCGACATCCCGGCATAGAAGCCGGGCCCCAGCTGACGGTCCTCCCGATAGATCAGAAAGGCCAGCCCGATGCCATAGACGGGCTCCAGGTTGTAGGTCAGGTTGACGGTGAAGGGCGAGACCTCGCGCAAGGCCATGAGCGAGAGACGGATGGCAATGATCGTGCAGAAGATGCTCAGGAACAGCAGCCAGACGAAGTCCGACCCCGTGGGCAGCCAGTGGTCGGGCGGGAAGCGTGCCGTATGGAACGGTAGCAGCATGGTGAGCGCGAGCCATCCACCGGCCATCTCGTAAAGGTTTACGGTTTCCGGCAACTCTGTGACCAGCCAGCGCTTGTTCAACACCGTGAACAGGGCCGACAGCATCGAGGAGAGGACCCCCAGGACGATGCCGGTGCGGTAGGACGCGTCGAAGCGGAAGATGAGGGCGATGCCGACCATCACGAGGACCCCCAGGAGCAGTTCGACCACCACCGGCCGACGCCGCTGCAGCAGGGGCTCCAACACGGCTGTGAAGAAGCACATGGACGAGAAACACACCAGCCCGACCGAGACATTGGCATATTTGATACTTCCGTAAAAGGTGCCCCAGTGCAGGGCGACGAGGGCGCCGGTCGCCAGGAGTCGACGGGCTGCAGCCCTGGAAGAAGCCCTGGGCAGCCGCCCGCCAAGCCTGCCTAGTGCCAGCAGGCCCAGCACGGTGAAGAGCATCCGGTACCAGACCAGCAACCCCTCGTTCAGGGTGATGAGCCTGCCCAGGATGCCGGTGAAGCCGGCGAGCAGGACGGCAATGTGGAGCTGCAGGAAGGATCGTCGCATGGGATGGGAAACCCGGATGTCGGTGGAAGGCAGCCGTCAGGCAGGTCAGTGCGACGCGTGGCGGTCTGAGGGGCGCGTCCCGACGCGGTCGGCGGCATAGCTGGTGAAGAAACTCTGCCATTGGATCAGCAACACGCCCAGGATGCCTTCCTTGATGATGCCCTTGTTCATCTTGGAGACGCCATGCCTGCGGTCGGTGAACACGATGGGGACCTCCTCGATCCGGAACCCCAGCTTCCAGACGGCGAACTTCATCTCGATCTGGAAGGCATACCCCACGAATCGGACCGCATCGAGGTCGATGGCCTCGAGCACCTCGCGCCGGTAGCATACGAAGCCGGCCGTGGGATCCCTGACGGGCAGCCAGGTGATGAGGCGCGTGTAGAGGGCTGCCGACTTGGACAGCAGGTTCCTGTCGAGCGGCCAGTTCTCGACACGACCCCCCTTCACGTATCGGGAGCCGACAGCCATGCCCGCACTGTCGCGACAGGCCGCATACAGCCGCTCCAGGTCGTCGGGATCGTGGGAGAAGTCGGCGTCCATCTCGAAGATGTAGCCGTAACCGGCCTTGAGGGCCCAACGGAAGCCGTGGATGTAGGCGGTTCCCAGGCCCAACTTCCCGCTTCGCTCCTCCAGGAACAGGGCCCCGGGGAACTCGCCCTGCAGGCCTCGGACAATCTCGGCCGTGCCGTCCGGCGATCCGTCATCGACGACAAGGACATGATAGCCCAGTCCCATCGCCATCACATGGCGGACCATCGGGCCGATGTTCTCGCATTCGTTGTAGGTCGGTATGATGACGATCTTCTCCAATCGGTGGGTTGTCGGTTCGAGGCCATCCCCGGGGGGCATTGCCCGATCCCCGTCAGGTGGTTTTCAGCAGGGTCCGGTTGAATATCTCGGACAGTTTGCGCTTGGTGTGCAGCGGGAAATCCCCCCTCATCATCCAATCGTAATACTGGGGTTCCGCCCGGAGAACCTCGGTCACCGGCCGGCCCTTGTGCTTGCCGAAGTTGAAGACCTCGACGCCCTTCTCCCAGACGAAGCGCCTGGCCATGTCGACCACGGGCTCGTCGCCGACACGGCCGAGGACACTCTCCAGCGTGCCCCCCAGCTCGGGGTAACGGTCCAGCTGGGCGTTGAAGACCCTCCAGGTGGCCAGGGCGTCAGCCTCCGCGCTGTGCGCGTTCAGCAACTCCTCCCCACAGTAGAAGCGCACCGCCGCGGAGAGGGTACGCGGCTCCATGACATGGAATACCTTCTGCACGTCGAGCATCCGGCGGCCGCGGACGTCGAACTCGAGGCCCGCCCGCAGGAACTCCTCCACCAGCATGGGCCAGTCGAACCGGTTGGAATTGTACCCCGCCAGGTCGCAGTCGTCCAGGAACTGCCGGACCTCGTTGGCCACCTGCCGGAAGCCGGGCGCATCCGCCACCATCGCGTCGGTGATGCCGTGCACGGCCGTCGACTCGGCAGGGATCGGCATGCCTGGATTGATCAGCCGCCGCTTCCTCACCTCCCCGCCGTCAGGCAACACCTTGACGATCGCGATCTCAACGATGCGGTCGGAGACCAGGTTCACACCCGTGGTCTCGAGGTCCATGAAGGCGATCGGGCGGTCAAGCGTGATGTTCATGTGGATGGCGCAAAAGCTAAATTCGGCAAATGACAGCACAAACCTGCCATATCGGGTGCTTCTTTTTTTCCCGCCCGGCGCTGGAAAAGAACATCCCTACGGCGGTGAAAAAAACAGATGCCGAGGAAGTTCTTGACAGGATGTGGATAAGTTGTAACTTTGACAGTTGTCCGACCGGAAGGCCGGCGGATACGTTTCGATCCACCCTTTGAAATTCCGACCATCGACCGGCCCAATGCCGGAAGGTGATTCACGAACCAAAAGTGTAACCGATGAAACGTATCATCCTCTCCCTGTGCATCGCCCTCACCGGCCTGATCGTCCTCGGCTCCTGTACCGCCTCCCGTCAGGCCAGCGGCTATGGTGGCTGCAAGATGACGCAGGGCATGGTGGGGTATCGGTGAGCCCTCGTCGCCGACACGCGCGATCCCATCAGCACCCCTTCGGCGTCCGGCCCTGATGGCCGGGCCCTGTCGCATCAGCCCCCGGTACTCCCGTCGCGCACGGTCACCCGCTTCTTGCCGGTGTTCTTCTTCTCCCATTCCTCCACCGCCTTGGGCCTGGGCTTCGTTTTATCGGCCGGGGTAGCCCCTTTGGCGCCCACTGCACCCGGTATCGGCGTCGCTCCCCCGCCGTCGGGCATGCCGAGTTTCTGCCCGGAGACGTAGGTATCCCGTTTCACGACCGCACCCGTCATGGTGTCGAAGAAGGTCCAAGTGCCGTGCGGCACTTCGTCGGCCTCCAGTCGGATGACCTTGGTACGCGAGATCAGCGGATTGTCGAAGTCGGGCACTTCGATGGTATCATAGGGGTTCGCAGGGTCGACGGCCTTCCACGATTCCTCCCGCAGCGGCTGTCCGAGCCGGGTGAAATACTGCTGTTTCCCGTCCCGGAATCCGCCTTTGAAATTCTCCAGCGCCATCAGGTCGCCCTGCAGGCTGAAGCGCTTCCATACACCTTCCTTCCGGCCATGCCGGTAAAAGCCCTCCTCCTCGTAACCGGGCTGTCCGCGCAAAGGATCGACATGCACCAACCAGGGGCCGTGCCGCCGCCCATCGGCATCGACCCGGTTGAGGGTGTCCCCCTGCTCGGTGACGATCGGGGAGTCGGGCGACTGCGCCCATGCCCGGCCGGCCGGCCCCATCAGCAACAGCCCCATCACGAAGCGCAACACCGTCTTATGCATACATGCGTTAATTTGCGTCATACCCCCTCGACCATGACGACCCCTCGCACCCGGACGGCCTGGGCCGCCCTACTCCTGGCCGCACTGCACCTCGCGCCCCTCAAGGGAACAGGTCAGCACAACCCCACGCCGCCCGACGAAAGAATGAAAAGTCTTCGAAAAAAACGCGAAGCGGAACTTAATTCGTCGTTAAAAGACATCCCCTTCCGGAACATCGGCCCCTCCATCATGGGCGGACGGGTGGTCGACATCGAGGTCAACCCCGCCAGGCCCTCCGAATTCTACGTCGCCTACGCCACCGGCGGACTATGGCATACCCGCAACAACGGACAAAGCCTGGAGCCCGTCTTCGAGACGGAAGACGTCATCGGCATCGGCGACATCGCCGTCAACTGGAAGACCCGCGACATCTGGGTCGGCACCGGCGAAGCCAACAGCAGCCGCTCCTCCTATGCCGGTCTGGGCATCTACCGCAGCTCCGACAGCGGCCGCACCTGGTCACATGGTGGACTTCCAGGGTCCCGACATATCGGACGCATACAGCTGCACCCCACCGACCCCCTGACGGCCTGGGTGGCGGTCCTCGGCGCCCTCTACACCCCAGGCGACGAACGGGGGGTATACAAGACGACCGACGGCGGGAAGTCGTGGCGCAGAACCCTCTTCGTGGGACCCACGACGGGCATCGTGGACCTGGAGGTCCAGCCCGGCCGGCCCCAACTGCTCTACGCCTGTGCCTGGCAGCGGAGCCGCAGCGCATCCAACTTCGAGGAAGGCGGACGCAACTCGGGCATCTACCGCAGTACGGACGGCGGCGAGACCTGGGAACGCATCTCCGGACCCGAGACGGGCTTCCCCCAGGGCGACGGCATCGGTCGCATCGGCATCGCCACCTCCCCCGCCGCCCCCGGCCGCCTCTACGCCCTGCTCGACAATTACAACCGCCGCAGCGACACCACCGCACGGGACACCGCCCGACTGCCCCTGGATGCCTTCAAGGATATCTCCGGCGATGCCCTGCTGGCCTTGCCAGATGCCAAACTCGACCGATTCCTGGCTGCCAACGGCCTCCGCCCGCGCTACTCGGCCGCCATCCTCAAGGAACAGGTCAGGGCCGGCACCCTTGACCCCGCCGCCCTGTACCGATATCTCCACCAGGAGGACGGAGCACCCGGCGCCGCCCAGATCCACGGCGCCGAAGTATACCGCAGCGACGACGGCGGACGCCAATGGAAAAAAACACACGACAAGCCGCTGACCCTCTACAACACCTACGGCTACTACTTCGGGAGGATCGTCGCCTCGCCGGTGAACCCCGACAAGATCGTCATCCTCGGCTTCAGCGCCGACGTCTCCACCGACGGGGGAAAGACCTTCCGTGTCATGGACAAGGCCAACACCCACGCCGACTGGCATGCCTGCTGGATCAACCCCACCGACGACAGCCACATGGTCACCGGCAACGACGGCGGCGCCAATGTCACCTACGACAACGGACAGAACTGGTTCAAGGTCCACACCCCTTCCGTCGGACAGTTCTATGCCATCTCCACCGACCAGGCCAAACCCTACAACGTCTACGGCGGCCTGCAGGACAACGGCTCCTGGTACGGGCCCTCCAACCACAAGGAAGGCATCGACTGGCTCGACAGGGGCCAATACGCCTACAGACCCCTCAACGGCGGCGATGGCATGCAGGTGCAGGTGGACCCCAGGGATAACAACACCGTCTATACCGGACTGCAGTTCGGCAGCTACTTCCGATACGACAAGGCCTCCCTCACCATGAAGCCCATCCGCCCCACTGCCCCTCCCCTGTCGGAAGACCGCCTTCGCTTCAACTGGCAGACACCCATCCTGCTATCCCCCCACAACCCCGACATCCTGTACATCGGCTCCCAACGACTGCATCGCAGCATGAACCGAGGAGAAAGTTTCGAAACCCTCAGCGCCGACCTCACCGGCGGAAAGCGGCCGGGCGACGTGCCCTACGGCACCCTCACCTCCATCAGCGAATCCCCCCTTGCCTTCGGACTCGTCTACACCGGCAGCGATGACGGGCACGTCCATGTCACGCGTGACGGCGGTGCCTCCTGGGCCCGCCTCGGCATGCCGGACAAGAAAGGCCGCGGCGGACTGCCACAGGGACTCTGGGTCAGCCGCATCCTCGCTTCACGCCACCAGAAGGGACGTGTCTACCTCACACTCAACGGATACCGCCTCGACCATCACGACGCATACGTGTACCGCAGCGAAGACTACGGACAGACATGGACCCGTATCGGCACCGACCTGCCCCTCGAACCCGTCAATGTGATCCGCGAAGACCCCACCTCAGACAGCATCCTCTACGTGGGCACCGACGGCGGCGCCTTCGCCTCACTCGACGGCGGCAACCACTTCATGCCCTTCGTCAAGGGCCTGCCCCGCTCAATACCCGTCCACGACATCGCCATCCAGGAAAGGGACGGCGAGATCGTCCTGGGCACCCATGGCAGAAGCCTCTACGTGGCAAGGCTGGAAGAGGTCAGGAAAAGGAAGACATCGAAATGAGCCCGTGCCGCCAGGCGCCAGGGGCTTGTCACGGTCACGCATAACCGACGCACGGGACCGGGCCAGGTGGTCGATCGACCCCCTATCCCGGTCCCGTAATGCTTATCCCCGTCATTCCTTCACGAACCAGCCGCGATGGACGGTCCCCTCGATGGTCTCGATCTCGACAAGATAGGTTCCCCCGGGCAGACGCGAGAGTTCCGGACTCTCCACACCCCTTGACGCAGCCACCAGCGAACCGCCCGGCGAATACACACGCCATGTCCTGACGCCCCTGACGCCGGAAACCTGAAGCCGGCTCCTGACGGGGTTGGGATACAGGCGGACATCTCCCTCCGGCATCGGGTTCGTACCCTCGGCATCCCATCCGTTGAGTCCGGCCGTCTTCGTGGCCGTGACAAGCGTGATGGTCGAGCCAGTCGCCGTAGTGTTGGTCCGGCCCTTCACCGTGATCGCATCGAAATGGACCCTGTCGCTCGTATCGGAACCACGCACCTGGATGCGGAAACGGGTGGAGTCGTTCCAGACGATGCCGTTCAGCGTGAGGGTCAGCAGATAGAACGATGCATTGTTGACGAAGGTGGTGGCGTTGAGGGAAGCCCCGCTGTTCAGCGTCACCAGCGTCGTGTAGGAGTTGCCCAGATTCTTGGAATACTGGATGCTGAAAGACTTACCCGACTCGAAGCTCACCGGCCTGAAGTACATCCTGTATTCCACCTGGGTCTGTCCCTTGAGCTTTAGCGTTGGCGAGACCCCTGACGTGCCTGATCCCCGCAGCATCATGGATCCCGGACCTTCCCATGCCAGTGTGGATTGGTTGGACCAGGCGCCATGGGTGGCTGAGGAGGTTACCCATCCGTTCAGATTTGAGGGGAAGTAATAGGAACCGATGAGGGTCTCCACCACGGTTGCCATGGTTGTGACGGGAAGCGTGTTCGACTGAGACGTGTTACCCGCCGCGTCGCGTACCCGGACAAACAGTGAGTATGCGGTGTTGGCCGTCAGTCCCGTCACCGTGTAACTCGTTCCGGTCAGGTTTGAAGGGTTCCTCTTCACTTGATTGACGTACACATCGTAACCCGCTACACCTACATTGTCGGTAGCAGCCGTCCAACTCAGCGAGATGCTTGTAGTCGTCCTGGAGGGCGCGGAGAGCTTGGGCGCCGTCGGTGCCTGAGTGTCGGCCAGGGTCGTCACCGACAGGGTGTTGGACTGCGTACTGTTGCCAGCCGCATCACGGGCCCTGACAAAGAGCGTGTAAGCGGTGTTGGTGGAAAGTCCTGTCACCGTGTAAGTCGTCCCGGTGAGGTTCGAACCGTTGTTCTTGACGCTGTTCACATACATGTCGTACCCCGCCACGCCGACATTGTCGGTAGCGGCCGTCCACCTCAGCGAGATGCTGCTTGTCGTCCTGGAGGGGGCGGAGAGGGTGGGCGCCGTCGGTACCTGCGTGTCGGCCAGGGTCGTCACCGACAGGGCGTTCGACTGCGTGGTGTTGCCCGCCGCGTCACGGGCCCTGACGTACAGCGAATAGGCCGTGTTGGGGGTGAGTCCCGCCACCGTGTGGGTGGTCCCCGTCAGGTTCGACGTATTGTTCTTCACGTTGTTCACATATACGTCGTACCCGGCCACGCCGACATTGTCGGTAGCGGCCGTCCAACTCAGCGAGATGCTGCTTGTCGTCCTTGAGGGGGCGGAGAGGGTGGGTGCCGTCGGTGCCTGCGTGTCGGGCGGTGGTGCTGCGGCGAAGGTGACCGGATAGTCCTCCACTTCGCCATGGCTGAAGGTTTCGCAGGGGGTGGGGGCTGCGTTGTATTTCATGGACACGCGCAGTCGCGTGGAACCGGTGGCCGAGGCCGGGATGGTGAACGACCCCGTACGGGTACCGCTGGCGGCGGCTCCGGCGTCGAAGACCAGTTCGCCGGCATCCTCGAAGTCGGCATCCCGGTTCAGGTCCACCCATATCCGCCAATAGCCGGGATAGGCGGTGGCCGTGTATCCCGGTACCAGGGTGATGCTGTGCGTGCGTCCGGGCGTGAGGGTGACCGTCTTGGTGGTGAAGAAGGTGTAGGGACTGGCTGTGGATGTATTGGTGAATGCCCCGATGCTGACCCCTGCCACCCACTCATCGGCCTGGCTGTTGCCCTTGGAAGGGCAGAAGCATACCTGCCCGTATGCGCAGCCAACGCCGACGGCGTACCAGGCATTGGTGGTCGCCTGCACTTCGGGGGAACCGGCGCCATACAGGTCCACGGCCGCCTGGATGGCGCCTGACCGGGCATGGGCGTATGTCGAAGAGGAGGTGAGATAGAAGGCGAGGTTGCGATAGGCGATGGCGGCCGCCTTCTGAAGCCCGATGCCGGGCACGGCGTAGGCGTTGCCGAGGTCGTTCGTGCCGGACTCCCCCATGGCCAGGATGTAGAACCACTTGTTCTGGACGCCAGAATTGCGATGTACGCCTCCGTTGTCGGCCGTTCCGGTGTACCAGTAGGTGCCACCGTAGGTGTCGGGGTTGCTGAAGGCGTTCGGATTCTTCATGTTCCGGATGGCGCCACAGCCGTTGACGCCGATGTCGCAACCCATCAGCCAGTCGTTGCTGCCTTTCGCATGGTTCTCAACGGCTTCGCCGAAGATGTCGGAGAAGGATTCGTTGAGTGCGCCCGACTCGTTCTGATAGACGAGGTTGGCCGAATACTGCGTGACACCGTGGGTGATCTCGTGACCCACGATGTCGAGGGATACGAGGGGTCGGTAGGTGGTGCCGTTGCCATCGCCGTAGGTCATGCGGCTGCCGTCCCAGAAGGCGTTGACATAATTGGTGGAATAGTGGACGTAAGACCTGATCGTCGCCCCCTGGTTGTTGTAGGACGACCGGTTGTGGGCCGTCCTGAAGTAGGCCAGTGTCTTCTCCGCGCCCCAATGGGCCTGGTTGGCGGTGGGGTCGGACGTGAAGACAGCCGTGGGACTGGTGACATCGGCGGCGGCCGAATAACTGGTGCCATTGTTCAGGCTGTAGGTCTCCACGCCCCCTGTGGCGGCGGTCGAGCGGAGTTTGTAGGTGCCCGCCGTCAGGTCGGCGATGAAGGGCTGGGTGCCGTTGTAGAGGGTCGTCCCCGACGAGGGTGTATTGGCATCATGGATCAGCGGATGGGCGGCGAGGACCTGGCCTGAGCTTGCATCCACGAAGACATGGGCCCGATAGAGCGGCTCCTGTGCGTAGATGTCGAACTTCCAGGCGAGCCGGGGTCCCGACTTCCCGGTCAGTGGCCCATCCCAGACCACCAGGTCGCCCACGGGCCTGTCATACCCCGGATAGCCCATCCGTACGGCGGGCTCCCAGGCGTAGACCTTGGCGCCGACATGCCGCAGGGCCTGCTCAAGGCCTTTCGACGCCGGAACGGATGGTTGGATGTCAAGGTCGGCGGGGATCGGCCGGAAATGCCCTGACAGACTGGAGACGGTCCCGTTCCGCAGGTGCAGCACAAAGTCGCCGCCCTCCACCCGTACCTGTCGGTAATATTGGGCGTAACGCTCGTGGACGAAGCCATAGGCGTCGGACTCACGGGACACCAGCCGCCATTCGTCGCCGTCCCGAAGGGGCAGGTACCGCCGGAACAGCCCACCGGCATCGCCGTCGTACGGACGGCCGTCGCCAGGGATCAACTGCGGCGCCAAGGCCGCGTCCCCCGTCCGTTCGGTCGGCTGGGCAAGGAGGGAAAGGCAAGGCAAGGACAGGAGGATGCAAACCCAGATGACTCTCATGAGCAGTCCCTAGGGATGTTTTGCGGTTCGAGGGATCAAGGGTCGGATACGCTGCAGGCCCAAGGCCTCGCCTGCATACAACCTGTCCCGTGAAGCGAAACTACCCCAGCCGGGTGGCCGTATGCAAGGATAAAACTACAGGAAATTAAGGTATTATACGCCCTCTTGGCCGGGGAAATATCCACAACCGGACGTAGACCGGCTCAGCGCGATGCGCTGCCGGGCAGGGCCAGGAAGCGCAGGGCGAGCTCGTAGCCCTCCAGCCCCAGTCCCGCAATGGTGCCCCGGCATTTTGCCGAGACGTGCGAGATCCGGCGGAACGCCTCGCGGGCATGGACGTTGGAGATGTGCACTTCGACGACGGGTGCCGGCACGGCCGCCACCGCATCGCCGATGGCCACGGAGGTGTGCGTGTATCCACCGGGGTTGAGGATGATGCCGTCGGCCTGGAAGCCCTCACGCTGCAGGGCGTCGACGATCTCGCCCTCGAGGTTACTCTGGTGATAGGCGATGTCGACATGCGGATGTCGGGCCCTCAACTCGGCCAGGAAGCCGTCGAAGCCCCTGTCGCCGTAAATGCCGGGCTCCCGCTTTCCGAGCAGGTTGAGGTTGGGTCCGTTGATGATCGCGATGCGCATGCCGTCCGTCTCGTCTTCAAATGTAAAGGTTTTGCCAAAACGGGCCCTCGTCTGTCAAAGCCTGGCCCGGCGTAATAAACGTCGGTATCTTGCCGACCAACCAAAAAAACGCAAATGCGCACCGCCTTCCGGATCCTGCCGGCACTCCCAGCCCTGTGGCTGACCCTCACCGCGGCCGCCCAGCCCCTCCCGATGGACCCCAAGGTCGTCCACGGACGCCTCGACAACGGACTCACCTATTACATCCGCGAGAACGCCAAGCCCGAGAAGAAGATGGAACTCCGCCTCGTCGTCCGCGCCGGCTCCATCCTGGAGGACGACGACCAGCAAGGCCTCGCCCACATGGCCGAACACATGGCCTTCAACGGCACGAAGAACTTCAAGAAGAACGAGATCGTATCCTTCCTGCAGGACATCGGCGTCGGCTTCGGCAACGACCTCAACGCCTACACCTCCTTCGACGAGACCGTCTACATCCTGCCCATCCCGATCGCCAAGCCCGGCAACATCGAAAAAGGCTTCCAGGTGCTGGAGGACTGGGCCCACTTGGTCACCTACCTCGACGAGGACATCGACAGCGAACGCGGCATCATCCTCGAAGAGAGCCGGCTCGGCAAGAGCGGCGAAGAACGGATGTTCAAAAAGATCTACCCCGAACTCTTCAAGGGCTCCAAGTATGCCGACCGCATCCCCATCGGAAAGGACAGCATCATCCGGAACTTCCCGAAGGATGCCATCCGCCGGTTCTACCGCGACTGGTACCGGCCGGACCTGATGGCGGTGGTCGTCGTCGGCGACATACCCCGCGACCAGGCCCTGGAACTGGTGCACAAGCATTTCGGGGGACTGAAGAACCCCGCCAACCCCAGGCCTCGGCATTTCGCCGGCGTACCGCCCTACCCACGTTCCAACGCCATGGTGGTGACCGACCCGGAAGCCACCTCCTTCAACTTCGGCCTCAACTTCCCCGCACGGCCCGTCGCCCCCGCCCGCACCATGGAGGCATACCGTGGCGACCTGATCAAGAACATCTATACCGCCCTGCTCAACAGCCGCCTCCGCGAACTCACGCAACGCGAGAACCCACCCTTCGTCAGCGCCTTCGCCGGCTTCGACAGCTACGCCCTGAACCACGAGGCGTTCAACGTCTCCGCATCCACAGGCACCGGCGACATCCGAAAAGGGTATGAGGCCGTCAGCGTCGAGATCGAACGCGTCAAACGGCACGGCTTCACCGCCGCAGAACTCGAAAGGGCCCGCAAGAACGTCCTCGCCCGCTACGAACGGTCCTACAACGACCGTGACAAGACCGAATCGGCAGCCTTTGCGGACGAATACATCCGACATTTCACCACCGGAGAGAGCGCCCCCGGCATCGAAAAGGAATTCGAATACGTCAAAGGCATGCTCCCCGGCATCAGCCTCGACGAGGTCAACCGCGTCACCGACATCCTGCGGCAGGACACCGCCGTCTTCGCCTACATCATGGGCCCCGAATCGGTCAAGGAAGCTGCCCTCCCGAAACCGGCCGACCTGCTCGCCGGCATCGACACCAAGACACGACCCAACATCGGCCCCTGGGAGGAAAAGGCGCTCGCCTCCAGCCTCCTCAAGGCAACCCCCAAGGCCGGCCGCGTCGTGAAAAGCATCGCCGACAAGATCCTCGGCACCACCGAGCTGACCCTGTCCAACGGCATCACCGTCACGCTCAAGCCCACCGACTTCAAGAACGACCAGATCCTCCTCAGCGCCTCCCGCGAAGGCGGCTTCGCCGGCTACGGCACCTCCGACAAGTACAGCGCCGAGAACGCCGCCACCATGGTATCCGCCATGGGCTTCGGCGACTTCAGCCCCGTCGACCTCCGCAAGGCCCTCGCCGGCAAGACGGCCTCCGTCGCCCCCTTCATCGGCCAGACCTCGGAAGGCTTCCGCGGCTCCGCCGTCAAGAAAGACCTCGAGACCCTCTTCCAACTCCTCCACCTCTCGGCAACCGCTCCAAGGCGCGACACCACCCTCTTCAAATCGACCATCCAGCGCAGCAAGGCACAGTTCATGATGCTCGGCTCCAACCCGCAGGTGGCCTTCATCGACACGACCTACCGCGTGCTCTTCCACGACGACCCGCGCACGCCCACCGTCGTGCCCAAGGCCGCCAACTACGACAAGATCGACCTCGACCGATGCCTGGCGATCTACAAAGACCGCTTCGGCAACCTCTCCCGACTGCACCTGACCCTCGTCGGCAGCTTCCAGCCCGACAGCATCCTGCCCCTGTTGCAGACCTACGTCGCAAGCCTCCCTACCTTCGGACGTACATCCCCGGCCGTCGACAACGGCCTCCGGCCCACGGTCGGCGAGACCCGGTTCAACTTCCACCGCGGCAAGGAAGACAAAAGCCTCGTCCTCGGCATCTACGCCGGGGAGACCCCCTACTCCCCCGTCACCGCCCGAAAACTCAACGCCCTGAGCGAGGTCCTCAACATCCTCATCATCGAGGAGATGCGCGAGAAGATCCAGGGCATCTACGGCGGCGGTACCCAGGCCTCCCTCGAGCGACTGCCCTATCCCGCCTTCCAGTTCTTCCTGCAGCTCCCCTGCGGCCCCGCAAAGGTCGATACGCTGGTCGGTGAATTCCGCAGGCAACTCGACCTCATCGCCGAAAAGGGACCTGAGGCCAAATACCTCGACAAGGTCAAGAAGCAATGGCTGGAAGCCTACCGGACAGACATCAAGACCAACGAGTTCTGGCTCGGCAAACTCGAACAGATCCGCGACCGCGAGACGACGGCCGACCAGTTCCTCAACTGGGAACGGCATGTCACGGCCCTCACCCCGGCCGATGTGCGGGAGGCCGCCCTGCTGGTCAGGAAGGCGCCCACCCGGATCGTCGCTGTCCAGATGCCGGAAAAGAAGTGAAGGTTCCGGTTCCCATGAACGAAGGGGTCGCTGTTCGGCGACCCCTTCGTCATGTTGTCAGCACCCTGTGCAGGTCAGTTGCTGCGCATCATGCCGAGGAACTCGTCGAAGAGATAGCGACTGTCGTGCGGGCCGGGTGTCGCTTCCGGGTGATATTGCACCGAGAAGGCCGGGCGGTCCTTCAGGCGGATGCCCTCGATGGAATCGTCGTTCAGGTTGACATGGGTGATCTCGGCATTGGGAGCGTTGCGAACCGCATCGGGGTCCACACCGAAGCCATGGTTCTGGGTGGTGATCTCGCAGATGCCCGTCAGGAGGTTCTTGACGGGGTGGTTGAGGCCGCGGTGTCCGTGGTGCATCTTGAAGGTGGGGATGCCGTTGGCCAGCGCCAGGAGCTGGTGGCCCAGGCAGATGCCGAAGGTGGGCTTGCGGCGTTCCAGGATGCGCTGGACGGTCTCTATCGCGTAGGGCATGGCCGCGGGGTCGCCGGGACCGTTGGAGATGAAATAGCCGTGCGGTTCGAAGGCGTCGAGCGTATCGGCGTCGGTCGTGGCGGGGTGGACGCGGAGGTAGGCGCCACGGTCGACCATGCACTGCAGGATGTTTTGTTTGATGCCGAAGTCGAGTACCGAGATGCGGATGTCGGAGGAGGGGTCGCCCAGGTGATAGACCTCAGGGGTGGTGACCCGGGATGCCAGTTCGAGACCGCCCATGTCGGGCACGCCGGCGAGTTGTTGCCGAAGCGCTTCGACGTCGGTCGTCTCGGAGGAGATGATGCAGTTCATCGCGCCATGGACGCGCACATGCGTCACCAGGGCGCGCGTGTCGATGCCTTCGATGGCGACGACGCCCTGCTCGTCGAGGTACTGCTGCAGCGAGCCGGTGGCGACGAGGCGGCTGTAGTTCTCTTCGAGGTTGCGTCCGATGAGGCCCATGATCTTGACGGAACCGCTCTCGACGTCGCGGGGCATGACGCCGTAGTTTCCGATGTGGGCGTTGTTCATGATGAGCACCTGACCGAAGTAGCTGGGGTCGGTGAAGACTTCCTGGTAGCCGGTCATGCCGGTGTTGAAGCAGAGTTCACCGGAGGTGGTGCCGATGCGGCCGAAGGACCGCCCGTGGTGAACGATTCCGTCCGCCAGCACGAGGACGGCATCTACCTGTGTCTTTTTGGAGTCGGGCATGTTGGGTTCCGTTTGGGGACAAAGAAAAAATAAAAAAGGCAAGGCCGAAAGCCCTGCCTTCCTTGAATTTCAATGTTGCATTCACTCGGCGTCGGCAGGGCCCTGTTGCGGGGCGGTGTTTACGCCTCCCTCCTCCTTGCGACCGGCCTTGCCGCGGCTGCGGCGGGTCTTCTTGGCGGCGGTGGCGGCTTCGGGTGCCGCATTGGTATAGACCTCGTTGAAGTCGACCAGTTCGATGAGGGCGGTCTCCGCATTGTCGCCCAGGCGGGTGCCGAGCTTGATGATGCGGGTATAGCCGCCGGGGCGCGACAGCACCTTGGGACCTACCACGGTGAAGAGTTCCTTGACGGCGGCCTTGTTGTTCAGGTAGCTGAAGACGACGCGGTGCTGGTGCATGGTCTCCTCTTTGCTGACGGCCTTCTTGGTCTTCGTGATCAGCGGTTCGACGTAGGTGCGCAGGGCCCTGGCCTTGGCGAGGGTGGTGACGATGCGCTTGTGTCGGATGAGCTGGGCCGCCATGTTGCTCATGAGGGCGTCCCTGTGGGCCTTGGTGCGGCTGAGGTTGTTGATCTTGTCTCCGTGACGCATGACATTCGGTTTGCGGGCGGCACCGGTCAGGAATTGCCGCCCCGGTTGGGGTTGGGCCCGACGAGGGTCGTCGGGCGTGGTTGCCGGCATCTGGCCGGCGGTTCAGGGTCTGCCGCAGTTTCCCAGGGCCGGAGGCCGCCGGGCAGCGGCAGGGGTCAGATCTCGTCGCGCTCGAAGCCGAGCTTGACCAGGTCCATGCCGAAATGAAGGCCTCGTTCGTGGAGGACGGATTCGATCTCGGCGAGCGACTTCTGGCCGAAGTTGCGGAACTTCATGAGGTCTTCCTGCTCATAGGTCACCAGCTCGCTGAGGCTGTTGATCTTGGCGGCCTTGAGGCAGTTGAAGGCCCTGACGGACAGGTCGAGGTCTTCCAGCGGCGTCTTGAGCATCTTGCGCAGGTGCAGGGTCTGCTCATCGACCATGTCCTCCTTCTTTTCAGCCTCCTTCTCGAAGGTGATGTTCTCGTCGGAGATGATCATCAGATGCTGGATGAGGATGTGCGCGGCCTGCTTGACGGCCTCTTCCGGGTGGATGGTGCCGTCGGTCTTGACCTCCATGAGGAGCTTCTCGTAGTCGGTCCGTTGCTCCACCCGCGTGTTCTCGATGGTGTACTTGACGTTGCGGATGGGGGTGTAGATGGAGTCGATGGCGATGAGGCCGAAGGGACCGTCCTTCACCTTGTTCTCTTCGGCGGGCACGTAGCCGCGCCCCTTGAGGATGTGGATCTCGATGTTGAGTTTGGCGGAGGCGTCCATCGAGCAGATGAGCAGTTCGGGGTTCATGACCTGGAAGGAGGCGGTGGCGTCACCGATCATGCCGGCCGTGAACTGCGTCTTGTTCTTGAGGCTGAGGGTGATCTTCTCCTGCTGCACGTCGCTGTCGACGGTCTTCTTGAAGCGTACCTGCTTGAGGTTGAGGATCATCTCGGTGACATCCTCGGTGATGCCCTTGATGGTGGCGAATTCGTGGTCGGCACCTTCGATCACGATGCCGGAGATGGCGTATCCGTCGAGGGAATTCAGCAGCACGCGGCGTAGGGAGTTGCCGATGGTGACTCCGTAGCCGGGTTCCAGGGGGCGGAACTCGAACTGGGCCTCGAACTCGCCCGATTTCTGCAGGAGTATCTTCTCCGGTTTCTGGAAATTCAGGATGGCCATGGTTGACGTCTGGTTTTCGGTTATGCCCGTTGGGGCTGATTCGTTGTCTGGCGGGGCGCCCGACGGCGCCCATGGGTCACTTCGAGTAGAGTTCGACGATGAGCTGCTCCCGGATGTTCTCGGGGACACTCTCGCGCTCCGGCATCGCCATGAACGTGCCGCTCTTCTCGGAGTCGTTCCATTCGAGCCAGTTGATCTTGTTCCCCTTGGGGCGCAACTGACCGAGGATGGCCTCGTTGCCCAGACTCTTCTCCTTGATGCCCACCACGTCGCCCGGCTGGAGCCGGAATGAAGGCACATTGAGCACGGACCCGTTGACGGTGATGTGCTTGTGCGCCACCAGCTGGCGGGCAGCGGGGCGCGACCGGGCGATCCCCAGACGGTATACGGTGTTGTCGAGCCGTGCCTCGAGCAGGCGGATCAGGTTCTCACCCGTGACCCCCTTCATGCGCGCGGCCGCGTCGAAGGTGTTGCGGAACTGGCGTTCCAGAACGCCGTAGGTGTATTTGGCCTTCTGCTTCTCCTTCAGCTGAAGGGCATACTCGCCCGGAGCCTTGCGACGCTTCGAAGGACCATGCTGGCCCGGCGGCGTGGGGTTCTTTTCGATGGAGCGGTTCCCGAGGATCTGCTCCCCGAACTTGCGGTTGATCCTCGATTTAGGACCTGTGTAACGTGCCATGTGACAATTTGATTTTTTAAGTCCGGTGCGTGATTATCAAAAAATCATAAAACTCAATCGCGCACCCAATGGGATGAAAAGAAAGGGAAGCCCTGCGTCAGACGCGGCGCTTCTTGGGCGGGCGGCATCCGTTGTGCGGCATCGGGGTGATATCGTTGATGATGACGACCTCGAGGCCCGAGTTGGAGAGCGACCGGATGGCACCTTCGCGACCGGCGCCCGGGCCTTTGACATAGACGTCGACCTTGCGGAGTCCCGCTTCCATGGCAACCTTGGCGGCATCGGCGGCAGCCATCTGGGCCGCGTAGGGCGTGTTCTTTTTGGAACCGCGGAAGCCCATCTTGCCGGCGCTGCTCCAGGAGATGACCTGCCCGGACTTGTTGGTGAGGCTGATGATGATGTTGTTGAAGCTCGCGGTGACGTGTGCGTCGCCGTGGCTGTCGACCTTGACCACGCGTTTCTTTGCGGCGGCCTTGGCGTTCGAGGCTTGTCCTTTTGCCATGAGCAATTTTTACAGGTGATCGTTACGGGCATCCCGGTCGCCCGGGACCCTGCCGCGCCTCCCCCGCATCCGGGATCAGGTGACTGGCAGGTGGGATGGATGCGTATGACGAAGGGGCGGCCACGGCCACCCCTGACATCACTTCTTGGTCGCCTTCTTCTTGCCGGCCACCGTCTTGCGCTTGCCCTTGCGGGTGCGGCTGTTGGTCCGGGTGCGCTGACCGCGAACGGGAAGGCCCCTGCGGTGACGCAGTCCGCGGTAGCAGGCGATGTCCATCAGGCGCTTGATGCTCATCTGCACTTCGGAGCGCAGCTGGCCCTCCACCTTGAACTCGGCGGTGATGATGTTACGGATGGCGGACAACTCATCGTCGTTCCACTGGTTGACCTTCTTGGAATAGTCGATCCCCGCCTTGTCCAGGATGTACCGGGCAGTGGAGTTGCCGATGCCGTAGATGTAGGTCAGACCGATCTCGCCCCTCTTGTTCTTGGGCAGGTCTATGCCGGATATTCGAGCCATGTCTCTTTTTTACGGATGTTGTTCCCTGCTCAACCCTGACGCTGCTTGAAGCGGGGGTTCTTCTTGTTGATGACGAAAAGCTTGCCCTTGCGGCGGACGATCTTGCAGTCGGTGCTGCGCTTCTTGATGGCGGCTCTCACTTTCATTCTTGTTCCTGTTGGGGCCCTGGGGGGCCCGGTTATCGATCGGTTCCTACTTGTACCTGAAGATGATGCGACCCCGGCTGAGGTCGTAGGGGCTCATCTCGACACCCACCTTGTCGCCCGGCAGGATGCGGATGTAGTGCATCCTCATCTTGCCGGAGATGGTGGCGATGATCTCGTGACCGTTCTCGAGTTTCACCCGGAACATCGCGTTGCTGAGCGACTCCACGATGACACCGTCCTGCTTGATGAGTGCTTGCTTGGCCATGGTTTTGGGTGCGCAAAGATACGTTTTCCCCCGATAGAAAAAAACTTTTCCACCTTGGCGGGTGGGTGGGGTGTCAGCGGAGGGTCCGAAGGTGTACGGAGCCCGCCTGGGCGAGGCCCAGGAGTTGGTCGTACCGGCCGCCGAGTTCGCGGTAATAGACGAGGACCATGTAGGTGTTCTCGGTCTCCCAGCTGTTGTTCTCGGTGAGGTCGGTCTCGAAGGCGCCCGAGGGGTCGCGGGGGTCGCGTAGGGCGTAGCAATAGTCGTAATAGCCCTGTTTCAACTGCACCACGGTGCCGTAGAGACCTGTGGCGGGGTCGAAGGTGAGGCGGGCCCCTTCGTTGGCGCCGTAGCCGGTCATCTCGCCGATCAGGTAGAGGTCGCGCCCCCGGTAGGGCTGCCCGCCAGGCGGCCTGAAGCGGAAGTGGACGCTGGCGTATTCGGCGTTCCAGAAGGGGTTGACGGCCTCGACGGTCTCGCTGACGAACATGCCGTTGATGTCGCGGTAGTAGACATAGCGGTTGGGGGGCCTGGGGGCCTCCTCCTGGACGAATACCGAGAAACTGCTGTCGGTATTGCGTTGGAAACTCACCCGGTCGCCCAGGAGCCGGAAGCTGCGGAGGTTGACCCAGCGCCATTCCTTCATGGCCGGCATGAGCATCTGGGCCTCGTTGCTGTATTCGAGGAGTCCCTGCCGGACGAAGGTGGGCTGGTCGAGGCGGAGCCGGTTGTCCCACCGCAGGTTCTGCAGGACCTGCACCTTGACCTGCTGCTGTGGATAGCGGATGTCGACCCCCTTGCCGGCCAGGGTCACCTGCAGGCGGTGATGGGTGAGGAAGGTGGCCTGCTGGAAGGGCTGTCGGACCTGCACGCCGACATCCATCCGCTCGTCGACGACGAGGAAGCGCCGGGTGAAGGCCAGCCGCGAGGTGTCGCCGTTGAGGAAGACCTTCAGCAGGTAGTTGCCCGACTTGACCGGGGTGCAGTTCCTGTCGGGCACGACGGCCGTGTAATGCACATAGCGCGTCAGGGAGACGGAGGAGTTGCGGTAGGTGCCGATGCGGACCTGCGAGTAGCCCTTCACGTAATCGAAATAGCTGAGCGGGGCGGGCGTCCAGTCGGCATTGCAGAGTTCGAAGGTGTAGAAGTAGTTGCGCACCTCGGTGCCGAGCTCGTCGAAACGCAGCTCCAGCCGGTCGGCCGAATGGAGGCGGATGACGGGGTAGTCGATCGGGCGTCCTTCGGGGTTGAGCTTCACGGAGAGGATGCCCGGCCGGTAGATCCGGTCCGGCTCCCGCTGGGCCCGGAGGCCAGGGGCTGCCAGCAACAGCCAGGTGACGAGGGTCAGACGCATGACGATATCAAAGATACGCAACACCCCCGATTGTCCAGGCGGCACGGTCTTGCCCCGAAGGCGTATCTTCACCCCGCACACTTCCTCCCTTGGACACCTCCCTGTTCATCGCCGGCCGCATCGCCCGGAACCGACAGCGTTCCTTCTCCCGCCTCATCATCCGCCTGTCGGTGGCCGCCACCACCCTGAGCGTCGCCACCATGGTCCTCGCCCTGGCCTTCGTCAACGGCTTCCAGCAGGTGATATCGGAGAAGATCTTCAGCTTCTGGGGACATCTCCGCATCCAGCGCCTCGAGGCGTACAAGGTCAACGTCGCGGAAGAAACCCCCATGGAACGGAACGACACCGTCCTGCGACGCATCGCCGCGATGCCCCAGGTGTCCGACGTACAGGCTTTCGCCACCCGGTCGGCCATCCTCAACGCCAACGGCTCCATCGAAGGCGTCCTCTTCAAAGGCGTCGAACCGGGCTACCGCTTCGCCAGCCTCACGCCCTTCCTCAAAAAGGGCCGATGGCTACTGCCCGACGACAGCACCCGCAACCGCGAGATCGTCATCTCAGAGGCCATGGCCGCACAACTCGACATGGACGTCGGCCAGGACCTCCTCCTCTACTTCATCCGCCCGGGCGAAGACCGGCCACGGACCCGGAAACTCCGCGTCTGCGGACTCTTCCGCACCGGCATCGACATCTACGACAAGACCTTCGCCTACGGAGACCTGGCCCTAGCCCAGCGTCTCAACGGCTGGAACTCCGCCCAGATCGGCGGTTACGAAGTGGTGCTGTCGGACCCCCGACAGATGGACCTCCTCTCAGACCTCATCTACGAAGGGCTGCCCCAGGGCTGGGACAGCAAGACGCTCCTGCAGATCCATCCCGAGATCTTCGACTGGCTGAACCTTCAGGACACCAACAAATACATCCTCCTCACCGTCATGACCCTGGTGGCGGCCATCAACCTCATCACCTGCCTCATCATCCTCGTGCTGGAACGCACCCGGATGGTCGGGGTCCTCAAAGCCCTCGGCATGATCGACTGGGCCGTACAGAAGATCTTCCTGGCGCACGGCGCCCTCATCATGCTCCGCGGGATCGGGTGGGGAATGGCCTTGGGACTGGGCATCTGCCTGCTGCAGGTGCAGACCGGATTCATCCGCCTCGACGAAGAGGCCTATTACATGGACAGGGCGCCCGTGGCCGTCGTCTGGTGGCAGGTGGGCGCCGTTGCCGCAGGCACCTTCCTCGCATGCCTCGCGGTACTCCTGCTGCCGTCGCTCGTCAGCCGACGCATACAGCCCGCGCGCGCGGTGCAGTTCCGCTGACCTCCGCCAGACGTCAGTAAGCAGCCCGACGCTTGCCGGACAGCGCAGACAGGTGAAGTCCACCGAAGAGTACCGCACTGAACAAGACAGTGCCCACCAGGCTCGTCTGGAGGAAGGGCAGTCCGTCGGCATAGCATTGGACGAGTCCGGAGAAGGTCCTGGGCCTTCCGAGCCCGCCACCGCCGACCCATACCATGAAGTTGGAAGCCAGGAAATAGACCAGCGGAGCCGTGAGCGAGCCGGCCAGGACCTGCGGGGCGCTGTCGCGGCGTACGAAGGAGCCGACGACAGTGAGGGAACCGATGAGCAAGTAGTTGCCGACCTGCCCCTGATAGAAGCCGGGGATGCCGAAGAGTCCGTTGAGGTAGAGGATGTGATAGACCGCGTCGGACAGCAGCAGCGAGAGGAGGGGCATGGCGAAGGCCACCCGCCGGTCGCGGATCACCGACCCGCCGAAGACGGCCATGGCCAGATGGGGTGCGAACCCCCAGACGCGGCCGGGGAGGGCGCGGTACAGGGCGGCCGTGAGGATGAGGATGACGATCGGCGCCAGGTTCTGCTTCCAGGGTCTCATGGGTTGCTCTGTTTCAGATGCGAAAGTACAGGTTTCCCCTGCCGAACCCCATCGGCCCGGGAGGCTTTTTTTCCGCAAGATGTGGACAGGCTCAGGGCACGTAGGCCCGGAAAAGGGTACTCCCCCCTTCCGCCTGCAGTTGGCAGTCCTCGCCCGGCAGCACGAAGACGGCCTGTCCGGCCACCGACGCCAGGCTCCGGAAACCGGTCCACCGCGCGCCGCCCTTGAGGTGTAGCCATATTTCGGGACCGTCGGCCTGCCAGGCGTGTCGACCGCCCTCGGGCAGCTCCAGCCTGTCGATCGAGAAGTCGGGCACCGGACAGGCATACCGGGTCAGGCCGTCCTCGGGCCGTCCGTCCATCACCCGGGGCGCGACGGGCTGGAAGGAGATGTGGCGCATGAGCTCGGGGATGTCGATGTGCTTGGGGGTGAGCCCGGCCCGCAGGACATTGTCCGAGTTGGACATCAGTTCTATGTTCTGTCCCTCCAGATAGGCATGGGGGATGCCGGCACCCTGGAAGATGGCCTGGCCGGGATGCAGGTGAACGACGTTGTAGAAATAGATGGAGAACACGCCGCGGTCCAGTCGATGGTATTCGGGCGCGGCGGCTGCCAGCACCCGTCCGGCCCAGAAATCGGCCGTCGACCGGTCGAGCCGGCCGTCGAGATAGGCTGGCCCGATGCGCCTTGCCAGCGGGGCGAGGATATCGTCGACGTCCGCCTGCGGAAGGGCCATGACATGCCGGTAGAGTCCCTCGATGCCCCCCGCTTGGAAGACGGGCAGCAGGGCCGAAAGCTCCGGCACCTGCCGGAGGACATGCCCGACATCGGAGCGGAAGCCGTGCAGCAGCCAGAATTCGCTGAGGGCGACCATGACCTCGGGCTTGTGGTTCTCATCCCGATAGTTGCGGTGCGGGGCGTCGGGCGGGATGCCGAGGGCGTTCTCGCGGGCATATCCGTCCCTGGCGCCCTCCCGCGTCGGATGCACCTGGATGGAGAGCATGCCACGCACGTCGAGGACCTTGAGCAGGAACGGCAGTCCGTCGAAGGCGGCAGCCACGCGGGTACCCAGGTAGCGATGCGGGTCGGAACGAAGAAGGTCGGGCAGCGAGGTCGTGGCCGCCATGCCGAGCCGGACACGCGAGGGACCGCCCCCGTGCACGCCCAGCCAGTATTCCGCCGCGGGGACGGCCGCATCCGACGGCCGGCCCAGCAACGCGGGGATGTAACGATGACCGCCCCAGGCATAGGGCTGTATCACACCTTCGATCAGGTACATGGCGGCAGGGGTTGGATGGAGTTGCGGGCCGGCGACGGGAACGGCGACCGCCTGTCCGCCCGCAAGTTAAGGAATGACGTATTTTCAGCCTGCAAAACGAGGGAAGGGCATGGAGGGGGTGAAGCAAAGGATCGGCAACAAGGGCGAGGCCCTGGCGGCCGAATGGCTGGCGGCCAGCGGGTTCGAGATCCTGCACCGCAACTGGCGGACGGGCCGCTACGAGGTGGACATCATCGCGGTACGCGCCGGCGTACTCCATTTCATCGAAGTGAAGACCAAGCGTTCCACCCGCTACGGACACCCGGAACAGCAGGTGGGACGCCGGAAGGTCAGACACCTCGTAGAGGCCGGCTGCCGCTATATCTCGGCCGACAGGCGCTGGCGGCGCATCCGGTTCGACATCCTGGCGGTGCAGCTGTACACCGACAGGCCCACGGAATTCCTGCTGATCGAAGACATTTATCTGTGACCGGTCCCCTACCCCTTCGGCAGCCCTGCCACGCGCGCCTTCAGCTTCTCGACCATGCGGTAGGTGGCGGGACAGTACTGCAGGTTCTGCCGGTGCCACTGCATGTAGTCGGTCATGGGACGCCGCGTGAGGTGGGGGAAGCCCGCACAGTCGGCCGGCCGCACCTCGTAGATGCCGCACATGTTGGTGCGGGTGTCGAGGAACTGACAGGGCTGGCTGCGATTCATCCAGTCGCCCTTCCGGTCGCGGTAGAGCCAGCGCGCGCGGAAGTCGTCCTGCGTCATGCCGAGGTGGCGGGAGATGCGCCGCACGTCCTTGTCGGTGAAGGTGGGCGTCATCTTCCGGCAGCAGTTGGCACAGCCGAGGCAGTCGGTCTCCTGCCAGACCTCGGCATCGATGGCGGCGACCATGCCGGCGAGCCCGCGGGGTGGGTTGTTCTCCACCCGCGTCAGGAAGGCGCGCATGCCCTTCCGGTGCTTCTTGACCTTTTCGCGAAAGGCCCTGAGGTTGACTGCGCCCATGCCGCCGGATTTCGTGGTACGTAACTTGCGGCTAAAGTAAGCCAATTGCGCCGACGGCGGTCATGTCCGTCGCCGGCCGGGCGAAACCCATGTGGGAACCATACCGGAACGGCTTCAGGGCCTACCTGCAGGTAGAGCGGTCGCTGGCAGGGCATTCCATCGATGCCTATGCCGCCGACGTCGACAAGCTGTGCCGATACCTGCTGGGGGCGGGCCGGGCCATCGGGCCCGCAGCCGTGGAGACCTCCGACCTGCGCGGCTTCCTCCATTGCCTCGCCGGACTCGGACTTTCCGAAGCCTCCCAGGCCCGCATCCTCTCCGGCCTGCGGGCCTTCTTCGCCTATTGCCGCATCGAAGAGTTGCGGACCGACGACCCCACCGAACTCCTCGAAGCCCCAAAGCTGAAACGCCGGCTGCCCGACACCCTCAGCTTCCCCGAGATCCGGTCGATGCTCGACCGGATCGACCACAGCACACCCGAAGGCACACGCAACCGGGCCATCGTAGAGACCCTCTACAGCTGCGGACTCCGCGTCAGCGAACTCACCGGCCTCAGACGCTCCAACCTGTACCTCGAAACGGGCTTCGTCCGCGTCATCGGCAAGGGCGACAAGGAACGGCTCGTACCCATCGGGCCCGACGCCATCCGACACCTACGCATCTACCTGTCGACCATCCGCGATCACTACCCCGCCTTACCGGGCTTCGGCGACCACGTCTTCCTCAACCGGCGCGGACGCCCCCTCAGCCGCGTCATGATATTCTATATCATTCGCGACCTCGCCCGGGCCGCCGGCATCCGCAAGGACATCTCGCCCCACACCCTGCGCCACTCCTTCGCCACCCACCTCGTGGAAGGCGGGGCCGACCTCCGCGCCGTACAGGAGATGCTCGGCCACGAAAGCATCACGACGACCGAGATCTACACCCACCTCGACCGCCGGTTCCTGCTGGAGACCCTGCGCCGCTACCATCCGGCCTTTGCCCTATCTTTGCCCGAAACGAAACAGCCATGAAAAGACTCCTCACCGCCGGCGTCCTGGCGATAGCCGCGACGGCAGCCTCGGCCCAGCCCCTGCGCACACCGGCCGCCTCCAGCTCCCAGACAATGAAGCAGGACTTCGGCCTCACCACCATCGAACTCAGCTACGCGAGGCCCAGCATGAAGGGCCGCAGCATCTTCGGCTCCCTCGTCCCCTACGGCTCCGTATGGCGCACCGGCGCCAACAGCGCCACCACCATCACCTTCGGCGACGAGGTGATCGTCGGCGACAAGAAGGTGCCCGCCGGCAAGTACGGCCTGCTGTCCATCCCCAACGCGGGTGAATGGACCCTCATCCTCACCAAACAGCTCGACGTCACCAGCCCCTCCGCCTACAAACCCGAGATGGACGTCGTACGCGTCAAGGCCGCCCCGCAGAACCTCCCCTTCAGCATCGAGACCTTCACCCTCATGTTCGCCAACGTCACCAACTCGTCGGTCGACCTGATGATCATATGGGACGAGACCGCCGTCACCCTGCCCATCCGGCAAGACGTAGAAGCCCGCGTCATGGCCCAGATCGAGAACGCCATGAACAAGGACAACCGCCCCTACGCCCAGGCCGCCCAGTACTACCTCGACAACGGCAAGGACCTCGCCAAGGCCGCCCAGTGGTTCGACAAAGCCACCGAACTCAACCCCAACCAATACTGGGTGTGGCATAACAAGGCCAACTGCCTCGCCAAACTCGGCCGCAAGGCCGACGCCGTGGCCGCCGCAAAGAAATCGCTCGAACTGGCCACCGCCGCCAAGATCCCCGACTACGTCGCCCTCAACGAAAAACTCCTCGCCACACTCAAGTGACCGGAGAACTTTCATCAAGGACCCGGTCCCGGCACCCACCCCTTCGCCGGCACCGGGTCCTTCCCTTTCCACACCATCCCGTCAAAGCCCAACCCGCGGCGCCGACAGCCAGGTGAGGCATAGCCGGCCCTCCACACGGTAGCCGACCGACAGCGCAATGCTCTTGCCGCCCCTCAGGAACCGAAAGGCCATCACCCCCGAAGCCTCCAGGTAGAAGGGCTCGAAGCGGATCTGTTCGTCGAACTCGACACCGCGTTCACCCTGCCACTTGTAGACCGTCTCCTTGGCACTCCACAACAGCGTCGGCAGAAGCCAGTGCGCTACCTCCGGGTCACAAAGGTCGTTGTCGGGAGGCCCCTGCCCCTCCACCCACGCACACTCCTCGGGATGCAGGAACCGCCGCATCACCCGTTCGACCCTGGGCGTGACCCACTCCACATCGATGCCGACACGGCCGGCACCACCCAGGATGGCCGCCGCCATGTCGCCCGCATGTGAGACGGAGAAGTCGAGGCCGCTGCCGACAAGGCAGGGCCTGCCGGTGGCCTCGATGCGGACATCGGCATACGGAAAGCCCGGCTCGAGGACCTGCAACAGGTGCCGGGCCGCCAAATGCTGCAGACGCTTCCGTGATGAACCGATGGCCGGATCCGCCACCGGGACCCTCTCCCTGAAAAAATCCTCACCCTCGGTGATGCGCCAAAGCGCCAACCGGGTGCGGGGGTTGATATCTTGTTGAAAAAAGAGCGGCATGGCTGCGGCTGAAGCGCGAATTTCGGGTTTTCCCGGCAAGACCGGCCCGCACCCCTGTCACAAGGCCGGAGCCCTTCCGAAACCGGTGACAGATACATCACAAAGCACACGGAGATGATCCTATCGGACGAACGCATCAGCGAGGAGATCGGCAAGGGCTCCATCCGCATCGACCCTTTCCGGGCCGAATGCCTGGGCAGCAACTCCTACGATGTACACCTCGGCCGGCACCTGGCGACCTACCGCGACCACCTGCTGGACGCCCGCAAACACAACGAAGTTGCGCATTTCGAGATCCCGGAAGAAGGCTTCGTCCTCTATCCCAACATCTTCTACCTCGGCGTGACGGAGGAGTACACCGAGACGCACGAACACGTACCCTTCCTCGAGGGGAAGTCGTCCACCGGCCGCCTCGGCATCGACATCCACGCCACCGCCGGCAAGGGCGACGTCGGCTTCTGCGGCCACTGGACACTCGAGATCTCCGTCAAACAACCGGTAAGGGTCTACCGCGGCATGCCCATCGGCCAACTCATCTACTTCCCGGTCGATGGGCGCATCGCCGTGAAATACGGCGAGAAGAAGAACGCCAAGTACAGCGGCCAGGGCGGACGCCCCGTCGAGAGCATGATGTGGAAGAACCGCTTCTAGACACCCCCGGAGCCCGCATCCTGCCCTTCCATCGTGGCCAGCAGGGCCCGCAGCCGTACCCACTCGTCGGCATGCACCCCGTATTCCGACAACCGCGCGTCCCTGTCGCTACGCGCCTTGACGACGAGGTCGGACGGGAAGTCGGGGGCCACCAGCCGGTACTTGCGGTTGATGGAGCGGATGACGTCGCTGCGCTTGCGCTTCTGCATGTCGAGCGACTTGTTGCCCACACCGAGCACCCGGTTGATCTCCAGCGTCGTGGTCCGACGCGCCACATCGGCATGGTTGCGGAGAAGCAGTAGGAGCAGCGAATGCTCGACAGCGTCGAAGACGGGCGTCGCCGGGCCGGCCATTGTGCCGTCGGGAGGATCTTCAGACCCCGGGGCCTGCGTCACCACCCCGGCGCCTGCGACGGCATCGATGGCGGAGGACCCGCCAACCTCCTGCGGAAACAGCCCCTGCCGGCCCACGGCCCAGCCGACGGCGAAGAGGAAGACAAGTGCCCCGCCCATCAGCAACAGCCCCTGCGGGTGTATCGGGGATCCGGCCGTATGGATGCGGAGGCCCGCATCGTTGAACATGCCCGTATGCATGGGGAGCGAGTCGACCGTCCCCTTCGACGGATGGCCGTAATAGAGCCATCCCTTGCGCATCCATGCCAGGGTGGACGACATCCGGGCCGTGATCTCGGCGACCGGCCGCGGGTCCGCCAGCAACACGATGCGGTTCTCCCGGAACAGCCAGTATTCGATGCGGTTGTGGTGGGCGACCAACAGCCCGCTGTCCGAAGCGGCAACCAGCCGCCGCTCGTCCAACCGGTTGCGGTGATACGTGGTTGCGACACCCTGCACCGACCAGTCGCCCGATACCAGGTCCAACACCCGCACCGTCTCGTCGAACCCGACCGGCTCGCCCTTCACCGCCTCGTTGCCAACGATGGAACGCAGCACATGGAGGCGCTCGGCCCGCATGTCGTGCCAGCAGAACGACTCGGGACTCCCCGACGCGACGGGCACCTCGCGGTCCAACGGCCGGATCTCCCACTCCCGCATCCTCGGCTGGTAGGCCCGCAGCTGTCCGTTCCATCGCCAGAAACCGTAACCTCCGAGGCTGTGGATACGACCCCGATGGACGAAGCCGAAGGCGGCGTTGTTATACCCCCGCAGGAAGGTGGCGTCGAGCCGGCGGAAAACGAGCGAATCGCGCGACAGGCGGATGTCGGCCGCATACAGGACGCCCGACCCGTAGATATGCACGTACAGGCTTTCGCCCACCCGGTGGAGCTGCTGGTCATTGCCTGCCAGGTCAAGGCTGCCCAGGTCGAGCAGCTGCATGCCCGCCAAGGTGGTGTAATAGGTTTGTACCACCAGGGAATCACTCCGCATCAACACCTCCAGAAATGGGGTCAGGGGGATCGCGATGACCGGCCGGGGCGCGTCCATCCCATACCCGGAGCCGCCGCGCAGCAGGATGGCCAGGCATAGGAAGATGACCGCCAGGCGGCGGAAGTCGCGTGTCCGTTGGTTGGTCTTCACGATAGCCGGTTCCAGATAAAGATAGGACCGATGGCGATGCGAAAGGGCGTCGGGGCAAGGCGGAAAATAGGTGAGTCACCTATTTGTCATTCATGATCAGCGGATTACAAAAACCCGTCAGGCCATGTCATGCACCCGATAACTCACCTATCCGGGCGATTGGGCGGTGGCCCGGCGTACCTTGTATGGCGACAGCCGTTACTGACCGGACACCACATATGATCCATGCCCGCGGCTCCGGTGAAGGGGTTGCGGGCATCAGATGTCGCCATCTCGCCGATAGAGGGCCAGCAGCCAGACGACGACGCTGCTGTACGAGCGGATGCCCTCTGCCTGTCCGTTCAGTCGCAGGAAGCGGTCGTAGAGCCAGTCGCTGGCCTGGTCGACGGGTGTGCGGTAGCGTTCCTGGAAGGCCTGGAGTTCCCGGATATCGGCCTTGGCAGCCGGCGAGAGGGCCTGCAGGCGGGTCTGGGCGGCGGCGCTGTCGAAGGCGTGGAGGTTGCCGACGGCGTAGAGGAACATGTCGAGGTAGGCCGAATAGCGGAAGGCGCTGTCGGGGACGGCCCTTGCGGCCAGGAAGCCGGCCAGGTTGGCCTCGTTCTCGCGGGCGATGCCGATCTGGTGTGCCAGCTCGTGACAGGTGACGAAAGGGTGGAGGAAGGCAGGGATGGTGGCGTTGAGTTGTCCCTCGCCTGTGAAGGGGTTGTAATAGCCGGAATAGCCTATGTAGTTGCCCAGCGACCCGTAAAGGGACGACTTGAAGGATGCCACCGGGGGGTGTAGCGCAGGGTGGGTGCGGCCGGCGAGGCGGTACCCTTCGCGGGCCATCTCCCCCAGGCTGGTGGCGGACACCGGCTTTCGCTGTCCGGCCGACGAGAAGGCGTTGACCCGTTGGAGCAGGGCATCGGTAAGCCCCTGCAGCAGGACCGTATCCGACGTCTGCGGGACCAGCCCCAGACGACGGTCGAGGGGCGTCCGGTCGTAGTTCAACCCCCAGGACAGGTTGAAGGCAATGTTCACGCCGAGGCCCCAGGAAAGTGCGGCCCGAAGCCCGCGAAAGACCCTGCCCCTCCACGGGGCCTGTTCCGACCGTAGCCGCCACAGGGCAACCAGCAGTCCGACGCCGGCGACCAGGTACAGCAGGTCGCCCAGGCTGAACGGCAATCGGCCCAACAAATGCCCCAACCATCCCGACAGCCGGGGAAAGATACCGGAAGCGTAATATCGCTCCACCCGTTCGGCATCCCCCGCAAACCAACGCACCATGGCCGCCACGAGACCGAGCCCCAGCAGCCACCGGTTCCGCCAAAGCCAGGCCCGGATCCATGACATGCCGCAAAGATACGTACACCCGCCACCCGGTTTTTGACGAATGTCGGGAATACGCTACCTTCGCACACCCAAACGCATGCCCATGCCCGGCCGCAGGGACTTTGACATCGCATTCGTCGGCCTCAAACCGGGTATCCATGTGTTCGTGTACGACGTGGACGACGACTTCTTCGTCGACCGCCCGTCGCAGGAGTTCCGCCACTGCCGCGCGCAGGTGCGCCTGAGCCTCGACAAGCACCCGAATTTCATGATGCTGAAATTCGAAGTGTCCGGCGAGGTGGACCTGAACTGCGACCGCTGCGGGAACCCCATCACCAAACAGCTCTGGGACGAGTTCGACCTGGTGGTGAAGATGGTGGACGACCCGGATGGGCTCAACGAGAAAGACGAAGACCCCGATGTCTTCTACATCTCGAAGACGGAAAGCCACCTTCACGTGGCCGACTGGCTGTACGAGTTCATCCTCCTGGGCATACCCGCCCAGCGACGCTGCAGCGATGCCGACGCCGGGGGTGGGTCCTGCGACCCCGCCGCCCTCGAGATGCTCCGCAAGATGGAGCCCCAACCCGACCCCGAAGACGGCAACCCCATCTGGAAAGACCTCGACAGATTCAGGAATTCATAAAACAGCAACCATGCCCAACCCAAAACTCCGGCACTCGCAGCAGCGCAGCGCCAAGAGAAGGACCCACTACAAGGTCGACCCCGTCACCCTCAGCAAGGACAGCCTCACCGGTGAGATCCACGTCCGCCACCGCGCCCATGTCAGCGAAGGAAAGCTGATCTACAAAGGCAAGGTCGTAGCCGAGAAATCGCCGGTCCAGTAACCTACACCCCTGCGGGGTGACGTCATCCAAACCGTCCCGTCCAACCTACCGGCCGGAAGGAGGATCGACAGACACTCCCAATCCCTTAACCCGGTGAGGATCGGTCTGGACATGATGGGTGGGGACTATGCTCCCCTCGAAGCCGTCAAAGGCATCGTCCGCTATGTGTCGGACGGGGGATCCCCGGCCTCCCTCGTGCTGCTCGGCGACGCCGACCTCCTCCGCCCATTGCTCACCGAACATGGCATCTCCCCTGAAGCCATAGCGATCGTGCATGCGCCCGAACATATCGGCATGCATGAACACCCGACCAAGGCGCTCAAGGAAAAGAAAGCCTCCTCCATCGCCGTCGGCTTCGGGATGCTGGCCGAAGGCCGGCTCGATGCCATCATCAGCGCCGGCAACACCGGCGCCATGCTAGTCGGAGCACTGTTCAGCATCAAGGCGCTGCCCGGCATCCTCCGACCCACCATCGGCGCCTACATGCCCCGAGAGAACGGCCGCCTGGGCTTCCTGCTCGACGCCGGCATCAACGCCGACTGCAAACCCGAGCACCTCGCCCAGTTCGCCGTGCTGGGTACCCTGTTCATGAAACATGTCATGGGGGTGGAGGACCCCCGCGTGGGCCTGCTCAACATCGGCGAAGAGGAGGGCAAGGGCAACCTCCTCGCCCAAGCCGCCTACCCACTCCTGCAGCAGCAGCCCGGCATCCGGTTCATCGGCAACCTGGAAGGCCGCGACGTACTCGTCGACAAGGCCGATGTCATGGTCTGCGAGGGCTTCACAGGAAACATCGTCCTCAAGATGGCGGAGAGCATCCACGACATCGTCGTCCGACGCAACATCCACGACGCCTACTTCGACACCTTCAACTTCGAATCCTATGGCGGTGTGCCCGTACTGGGCGTCGCCAAGCCCGTCATCATCGGACACGGCATATCCGGCGCGCAATCCTTTCAGAACATGATCCGGCTGGCAGAGAAGATGATCGAAAAAGATCTGCTCGGCAAGATCAGCGAAGCGATCGTCTGAGCCTTTCCGCTCTGACCCCCACCCTTGGAGGGTACCCCCACCCTTGGAGGGTGTACGATCGATCCCTGGGTTGCCCGTATCTCCATACCTGCGTCGACCATCAGCGTTCCGCATGGCACCGTCTTGAAGGCTCCGATGGCAGCGTCGGGTCCAGGTGCCATGCCTATGATAGGCTCACTTTTTCCCGGCCACGGGAACCGAACGGGATGCACCCGAATGGGCCTGGCGATGTCTGGGAGGTGAGGGGGTCAGAGGTCGTCGATGGCCTTGTGCCGCGGCACGAGGGATTTCATGACCACCCAGGCGATGAGGTAGGCCACGGCGCAGAAGCTGAACATGATGGTGTAGCCCGTCTCGATATGTCCCAGGGCCTTGTAGTGGTCGAAGAGGGCCCCGCCGATCTTGGTAACGACGACGCCGCCGAGTCCGCCGGCCATGCCGCCGATGCCGACGACGCTGCCGACGGCGCGGTTGGGGAACATGTCGCTGACGGTGGTGAAGATGTTGGCACTCCACGCCTGGTGGGCAGAGGCGCCGACGCCGATGAGGAGTACCGGCAGCCAGTGGCTGATACCGCCGAGGGGCTGGGCGGCCAGCACCACGAGTGGGATGAAGGCGATGAGCAGCATGGCGCGCATGCGTCCATCGTAGGGCTTGTAGCCGCGGTTGATGAAATAGACAGGGAAGAACCCGCCCCCGATGCTGCCGAACATCGTCATGCTGTAGAGGACGGTGAGGGGGAGCATGATGGCGGTGCCGGTCATCTGGTACTGGTCCTTGAGGTAGGCGGGCAGCCAGAAGAGGAAGAACCACCATACCCCGTCGGTCATGAACTTGCCGAAGGTGAAGGCCCAGGTCTGGCGGTAGGCCAGCAGGCGGTACCACGAGATCTTCGCCATGGGCGTGCCGGGGGCTGCGGCAGGGGTCTCTTCACGGTCGCTCAGGATGTAGTCGTGTTCCTCCTTCGAGAGGCGTTTCTGGTCTTCTGGGCGGTCGTAATACGTCCACCAGAAGATCAGCCAGAGGAAGCCGATGGCGCCGATGACGATGAATGCCGCCTGCCAGCCCCATGTCTTGGCCATCCAGGGTACGGAGAGGGGTGCCAGGATGGCGCCGACGTTGGTGCCCGAGTTGAAGATGCCGGTGGCGAAGGACCGCTCCTTCTTGGGGAAGTATTCGGCCGTGGCCTTGATGGCGGCGGGGAAGTTGCCGGCCTCACCGACGGCCAGGATGGCGCGCGAGAACATGAAGCCGAGCACCGAGGCGGGCACGGTGACGATGCCGATCCCGCCGACGACGGGCAGCAGTGCCTCGCCGATGGGTATGGACAGCGCGTGCACGATGGCGCCGAGGCTCCAGAGGATGATGGCCCAGCTGTAGCTCTTCTTGGTCCCGAGCCTGTCGACGATGCGGCCGGCGAAGAGGAGGGCGATGGCGTAGGTGATCTGGAAGGTGGAGGCGATGTCGGCGTACTGGCTGTTCGTCCAGCCGAACTCGTCCTCGAGCGAGGGTTTGAGCAGGCTCAGTACCTGCCTGTCGAGGTAGTTGACGGTGGTCGCGAAGAACAGCAGGCTGCAGATCGTCCAGCGGTAGTTGCCCATGGCATGCTTCATCGTCTGTGGGTTGGGGCCGGTGGGGCCGGGGTTACAGGATCGGAGGCTCAGCCCCGCACGGCCCGGATGGTGTCGAGGACGCGGCGGGTGTCGGCCTCCATGGCGGCGTAGTCCTTCGCCTCCATGAGTTTCTTGCTGATGAGTTTGCTGCCCATCCCCACGGCGCATACGCCGGCCTTGAACCAGGCGGAGATGTTCTCTGCGGTCGTATCGACGCCGCCGGTGGGCATGAACCGGAGGGCGGGGAAGATCTCCTTGACGGTGGTGAGGAATTCGGTGCCGAGCATGTTGCCGGGGAACAGCTTGATGAAGCGTATCCCGGCGTTCTCGGCGGCGATGATCTCGGTGGGGGTCATGCAGCCGGGGGCGTAGAAGATGTCTGCGTCGACGCAGTGGGCGGCGACGTCGGGCACGAAGCCGGGGCTGACGAGGAAGTCGGCGCCGGCCTCCAGGTAGGCCTCCGCCTGTGTCATGTTCTTGATGGTGCCGACACCCAGCAGCAGGCCGGGCATCTCGGCGTCGCGAAGGGCGACCATGCGGGTGAAGTTGCGGAGGGCGGCCTCGCCGCGGTTGGTGTATTCGACGGCGCGGATGCCGGCGCGGTGTATCGCGCGGAGCGTCTCGAGGCTGACCTCTTCGGATGCGTTGTAGTAGAGGGGCAGGATGCCCTGTGCGACGATGGCATCGGTGATCTGCTGCGTATTGTGCATGGGAGTGGTTTGATGCGCCGGGTGGCGTTGCGGCGCGGTTTGCGGCCTCAGCGGGCCACCTTGACGACGAGTTTGCGGATCTCTCCCTCGCCGATCATGGGTGCGTGCACGTCTTCGGGGAAGAAGATGGCGAACTGGCCCGGCTGCAGCTGGAAGAAGGTATGGGGGGCGTCGTGGAAGAACTGCACGTCCTTTTCTTCGTTGAAGTCGCCGTTGGGTTTGCTGCAGGCGGAGCGCGGCCGCCATCCGATGGTCTCGACGCCGCTGATGCAGTACTGGATGTCGATGTTGCGGTCGTGGCACTCGAACTTGGCGGTACTGGCCTCGACGGTCTTGCCGGGGGCGGTGCTGATGATGGCCAGGAGGCCTTCGGCGATGTCGCCCTTGCCGTCGGGCGCGGTCGGCAGTTCGTTGCGGATGAAGTCGAAGGCCCGTGCGAAGCGGTGGTGGACGCCGTGGTAGCGGTGGGCGTTCTCGAGGGTGTCGATGATCATGGTCGTCTCGGGTTCCCGGGTTTTGTGGGGGTGGACTAGCGTTGTACGCGACCGCTGCCGTCGCCCTTCATGAGGTCTTTGACCTCGGCGAGGGTGGCGTGGTTGAGGTCGCCGGGGATGGTATGCTTGAGGGCGCTGGCGGCGACGCCGAACTCGGCCGCTTCGGGCATGGGCATGCCGGTGACCAGGCCGTAGATCAGGCCGCTGGCGAAGGAGTCGCCGCTGCCGACGCGGTCGACGATGCGGACCTGGTATTTTCGGGTATGGTAGAACTCGCTGCCGTCGTAGACGAGGGCGCTCCATCCGTTGTCGCTGGCGCTGTGGCTTTCGCGGAGGGAAGAGGCGATGACCTTGAAGCCGAACTTCTCGCGCATCTGGCGGAAGACGTCCTTGTAGCCGTCGAGGTGGAGTTCGCCCTTGGTGACGTCGGTATGGGCGGCCTGGAAGCCGAGGGTGGTGTCGGCGTCCTCCTCGTTGCCGATGCAGACGTCGACGTGGCGGCACAGTTCTGTCATGACCTTCCGGGCCTTCTCCTTTGTCCAGAGCTTCTTGCGGTAGTTGAGGTCGATGCTGGTGGTGATGCCTTTGGCGCGTGCGGCCTTGAGGGCGGTCTCGGCGAGGTGTGCGGCCTTGTCGCTGAGGGCCGGCGTGATGCCGGTGGTATGGAACCAGTCGGCGCCGTCGAGGATGGCGTCCCAGTCGAATTCGGCGGGGTCGACGTCGGCGATGGAGGCGCCGGCGCGGTCGTAGACGACCTGGGAGGCGCGCATGCTGGCGCCCGTCTCGAGGAAGTAGATGCCGAGGCGGTCGCCGCCGCGGGCGATGAAGCGCGTGTCGACGCCGTAGCGGCGGAGGTGGTTGATGGCGCTCTGGCCGATGGGGTTGCTGGGCACCTTGGTCACGAAGGTGCCGTTGAGGCCGTAGTTGCAGAGGGCCGCGGCGACGTTGGCCTCGCCGCCCCCGTAGGTGACATCGAAGGTGTCGGCCTGCACGAAGCGCTTGTAGTCCGGCGTGGAGAGCCGGAGCATGATCTCACCGAGGGTCACTACCTTTTTCGGCATGGCGGTCAGATTTATATTTATTTTTATGTTAGCGTCGGTCAGTGTGCACCGTCACCGTCGGACTCCTGCCAACCGAAGTAGGCTTGCGCGTTGCGGTAGCAGATGTCGCGCACCATCTCGCCGAGCCAGGCGGTATCGTCGGGCAGCTCGCCGTCCTCGACCTCCTGGCCGAGGAGGTTGCAGAGGATGCGGCGGAAGTATTCGTGGCGGGGGAAGGAGAGGAAGCTGCGGCTGTCGGTGAGCATCCCGATGAAGCGGCTGATGAGGCCCATGTTGCTGAGGGCGTTCATCTGGAGGACCATGCCGTCCTTCTGGTCGAGGAACCACCAGCCGGAACCCCATTGGACCTTGCCGGGCGAGGAGCCGTCGTTGAAGTTGCCGACCATGGTGGCCATGACCTCGTTGTCGGCCGGGTTGAGGTTGTAGAGGATGGTCTTGGCGAGCCTGTCCTGGCTGTCGAGCCTGTCGAGGAAGCGGGAGAGGGCGGCGGCCTGGGGGAGGTCGCCGATGCTGTCCCAGCCGGTGTCGGGACCGAGCCTGCCGAGCATGCGGTTGTTGTTGTTGCGCAACGCGCCGAGGTGGTACTGCTGGACGATACCCCGCTCCCAGTCCCACTCGGCGAAGGTGACGAGCATGGCCGACTTGAACTTCCCGACCGCCTCGGGGCTGAGGTGGTGGCCTTCCCGGGCCTGGGCGAAGGCGAGGGCGGCCTCCTTCCAGGTGTAGTCGTCGGCGTGGATGCGGTCGAGGCCGTGGTCGCTCACGCGGCAGCCGTTGGCGACGAAGAAGTCGTGACGTTTGCGCAGGGCGTCGAGGTATGCGTCGAAGTCGCCGATGGAGGTGTCGGCGGCCGCTTCGAGGCGCGCCAGGTAGGCGTTGAAGGTGACGGGGTTCTCGATGGCCATGGCCTTGTCGGGCCGGAAGGCGGGCAGCACGCGCACGGGCCAGCCGCTCTCGCGGATGGCCCGGTGGTGTTCGAGGCTGTCGACGGGGTCGTCGGTGGTGCAAAGCACCCGGGCGTTGGCCCGCTCCAGCAGGCCCCGCACGGTGAAGCCGTCCTGCTGCAGCATCTCCGACGTGCGGTCGTAGACCTCGTCGGCATTGCGTCCGTCGAGGACCTCGTGGATGCCGAAATAGCGCTTGAGTTCAAGGTGCGTCCAATGGTACAGGGGGTTCCGCATCGTATAGGGCACCGTCTCGGCCCATTTGCGGAACTTGTCGCGGTCTGAAGCCCCCCCGGTGATGCATTCCTCCGGGACGCCGTTGGTGCGCATGGCCCGCCACTTGTAGTGGTCGCCGTTGAGCCAGATGCGGGTGATGTTCTCGAAACGACGGTCCTGCGCGATCTCGTCGGGCGGCAGGTGGTTGTGGTAGTCGATGACCGGCATGTCCTTGGCATACTCGTGATAGAGCCGTCGCGACGTGTCGGTCTGCAGCAGGAAGTCCTCGTCCAGGAATCGTCTCATGTGGGTCGTGCGGGTTCTGTCGTCCAGGGTCTACTAGGGTTCAGTGGCGGCAGGCGGGTCGTCCTCCGAAGATGCGCAAAAAACATCCGCCGTCCAAATCGGAGCGCGGTGGATTGCGTCATCTGTCACGCCGGTCCCCTGCGTTGGCGCGGTAACCGAGGCCTTCGCCATGGCGGAAGAGGCTGTAGCCTTCGGGCTCGAGGTAGCCCGGCACGTCGGACCGCTGCCTTGCGGCGGCCTCCTCTGAGACGGGCGTGCTGAACGGCATGCGGCCGACGGGGCGGAAGCGGCCCGTGAGGACGTCCCACAGCGCGTCGACGGTGCAGCCGAAGGTGGCGAGCACGGCGGGTATGCGCGACCGTGAGGATGTGTCATAGACCTCGTCGAGCACCCAGGGACTGGTGAAGTTGACCACCAGGGTCGTGGGCCGCAGGGCGCTGAGCCGCCGCACCCGGTCGATGTCGATGCGGTTCGCCGACAGCGACAGGCGCAGCGGAGTGCTGTCGGCGTCGAAGAGCGACTTGGCGCCGGGCACCAGCCAGAGCACGATGCGGTCGGCCTCCTCGGGGGTGGCGACGAGGCGGACCCCCTCGGGCGGCACCTCGGCCGCGGAAGCCGGCCCGTCACTCGCCGACGGCGCACCCGTGAGTCGCTCGAAATACACGAGGGTGCCGGGTGCGAACGGCAGGGCACCGCCATCGTTGCGCAGGAGGACGACCGACTTGCGGAAGACCTCGTCGGCCCGCCGGCGGAAGTCGGCACGGCCCACCGTGGCCACGGCCGCTTCCACATCCACATACGGATCTTCGAAGAGACCCAGCCAGAATTTCTCGAGGAGCAGCCGGTAGACAGAGCCGTCGACAAGCGACGGGTCGACCATCCCCGAGCGGATCGTGGCGAGCAGCTTGGCAGGGTCGGCCGTGCCCGAATACAGGTTGACGCCGGCCTCGAGGGTCTTCTGGTAGCGCTGCTCGATCGTGAGGTGTTCGGCCCCCCAGGGCATCATCTCGATGGGGCCCGTGTCCGAGTTGATGATCCCCTTGAAGCCCAGCTCGCCCCGCAGGAGGTCCTGCAGCACACCCCGGTTGTAGGCATAGGCCACACGCTCGTAGGGGGTGCCGACGGGGATGGAGTAATAGGGCATGATGGCAGAGGTGCCGGCGCGTATCGCGGCACGGAACGGGATCAGATTGTTGCGGAACATGCCGCCCGGAAAGACCTCGTGCCGGCCCCAGGTGAAGTGGGGGTCGTGCCCGCCCTCGGTGGCGCCGCCGCCGGGGAAATGCTTGGTGGTGAGGGCCACCGAGGCATCGCCCAGCCGCCTGCCCTGGAAGCCGAGGACCACCTCGGTCATCATCCTGGCCGCCCAGCCGGCATCCTCGCCGAAGGTCCCTTCGATGCGCTGCCAGCGCGGCTCCGTCGCCAGGTCGGCCATGTACATGTACCCCTTGCGGAGGCCCACCGACCGCCATTCGGCCCGCGCCATCTCGGCGAAGTCACGCACCAGGCGCAGGTCGCGCGTGGCCGAGAGGCCCAACTCGCCGGGCCAGGCGGTGAAGCCCGTCCGACCCACACTCAGGCCGGGCGACGCGTCGCGCGTGATATGGTTGCGGGGGTTGGAGGCCACGATGGCGGGAATGCCCAGCGGCTGCGCCTCGCAGAGGGCCTGCAGCCGGTTCGACCACTCGGCGATGATGCGGGCGGACACGTTGGCGCGCAGGATGAAATGCCGCAGGTGGAAACGCGTCACCCCCTTGGTGGTGCCGGCCGCCTGCATGATGGGATAGGGCAGACGCTGCTTCGTGAACAGGTTGAGGCTGTCCACCAGGTCGTTCTCGTTGAACCCGCTCGTCACCGCACCCGTGTTGCGCGAACGCTCGAAGGCCCAGTCGTTCTCCAACCGCGTCGTGCTGATGAGCATGAAGCCGGCCTTCTGCTCCACCGACATCCGGCCCAGCAGGTCCTTCGCCCGCACCTCCGGCGCCAACCGCCAGTCCTCGTACGGGTCCAGCCCGCCGTTGCCATTCAGGTCCTTGAACCGATGGCCGTCCCGCGCCAGGATGGCCACCGTCCGGTGGCCGAGGACAGGCTGCCTGTGGCGCGACTGACCCGCCGTCAACAACGGGATCGACAACAGCAGGATCCATCCGCCAGGCTTGCTTGGACACATATCGTCAGGGGTTGGGGGCTGCAAAGGTCCGGCACCTCCGGCCCACGTGGTCGAAAGGACGCTTCCGGACACCCAAAATAAGGACATCCCCTACTGCCCTTCCCTCCGGACTCCGAATATTTTTACGAAAACGTATGCGTGGCGTTTTCGAAAAAGCGGGATATGGACGGGAAGGGGATGGCGTCAGGACTGTTGTGTGACGGCCTGTCCGAGTTCGAGGGTGACGTGTGCGACTTCGAGCACCTGGTCGCGCGGGATGGGTGTGGGCCCACCGGTGCGGACGGCTTCGAGGAAGGCGGCGACGCAGGCCTGCTGGCCCTTGTCCTGCCGCCACAGTCGCAGGGAGCCGGCACCCTTCCAGCCGAAGCTGCGGAGCACGCGGAAATTGTCGAGCTGCAGGATGCCGCCATTGGCGAAGACCTCGACGCGTTCCTTGGGGAAGGCCTTGGAGCCGTTGGCGAGGTAGTGGATGGTACCGATGGAGCCGTCGGCGAAGCGGAGGTTGAGGCTGACGGTGTCGCGCGTGGTGCTGTCCATGGCGGTGGCCTGCCAGCCGGCGATGGGGCTGTCGGCCAGGTGGCGGAGCAGGTCGATGAAATGGCAGGCTTCCCCTACGATGCGGCCGCCACCGGCCTGCCCGTCCTGCGTCCAGTGGTTGGCGGGGATGGCGCCGGCGTTGACGGTGACGACGAAGGCCTTGGGGGTTCTGACGCCGGCCAGGAGTCGCTTCATGCGGACGACATGGGGGGCGAAGCGGCGGTTGAAGCCGACCATCACATGCCGGTCGGGATGCGCTTCCATGGCGATGCGTACCGACTCGATCTGGGCGGCGTCGAGGCATAGGGGCTTCTCGACGAAGACATGCCGGCCCGCCTCGAGGGCGCGGACGACATAACGGGCGTGGGAGTCGTGGCGGGTGGAGATGACGATGATGTCGGCCTGGGGGTCCTGGATCACCGCTTCGGTATCGGTGGAGGCCTGGGCGAAGCCGAAGCGGCGACCGTAATGGACGCTGCTGACGCCCAGGTTGGAGACGAGGGCGTGCAGCCTTGCGCCGGCCTTGCGGAAGGCGGGGATGAGGATGGCCGAGGCGTAGTTGCCGGCGCCGAGGAAGGAGACGGTGCCGGGGGTGGGCACCGGAGAGGCCGCTGAAGGGGTGAGGTCGACACGGGTGCGGCGGAGTTCCTCCTCCGCCCGGCCGGGCTTGCGGTAGTCCAGGAGGATGCCCAGCGAGAACTCGTCGCCCATGATGAGGTCGTAGGCCTGTGCGGCGTCTTCTAGGGCATAGCGGTGGGTGACCATCGGCTTCACGTCGAGGCGACCATCGGCCATCATGTCGAGCACGGCCTCGAAGTTGCGCTGCTCCGTCCACCGCACGAAGCCGAGGGGATAGTCATGGCCCCTGTCCTCGTATTCGGCGTCGTAGCGGCCGGGACCATAGGAACAGGACACCTGGAAACTCAGCTCCTTCTCGTAGAACTCGTCGCGCGAGAGTTCGAGCCCGGTGACGCCGACGAGGACAATGCGGCCGCGCTTGCGGCACATGCGTGCGGCCTGGCTGACGGGCTCGCTGCTGCGCGTGGAAGCGGTGATGAGGACGGCGTCCACGCCCCGGTCGCGCGTGCGGGCCATGGCCGTGGCAACGGGGTCCTCCCCGGCCGACAGGTCGATCGTCTCGGCGCCGAAGCGGCGCGCCATGGCCAGCTTTCGCGCGTCGAAGTCGATCCCGACGACATGGCAGCCGTGGGCCCGCAACAGCTGCACCGTGATCAGGCCGATCAGGCCGAGGCCGGAGACGACGACGGTCTCGCCCAACGTCGGCTGCACCAGGCGGATGCCCTGCAGCCCGATGGCGGCCACCACCGTGAAGGCGGCCTCCTCGTCAGACACCCCATCGGGCACCAGGGCACAGAGATTCTGCGGGACAGACACCAGCTCGGCATGCTTACCGTTGGACACGACACGCTGCCCCCGCTGGAAACCCTTGACGCCGGCACCGGCGTCGACGACAACCCCCACGTTGGAATAGCCCAGCGTCAACGGCTGGTCCAACTTGCGCAGCACCGCCTCCAGGGTCGGTACGATGCCATCCGTACCGGCCTTCTCCAGCACCTGCCGGACCTTCTCCGGCTGCTGCCGCGCCTTCTCCAGCAGGCCCGACCGGCCGAACCCCACCAGCATCCGCTCCGTGCCCTGCGAGAGCAGCGTATGCGAGGTCTCGATCAGCACCGTGCCGGCTGACACGCGCGGCGCGGGAATCGACTCGACGGCCGTCCGGCCCGTCTTGAGGCTCTGTATCACCTGCTTCATGGCTCCTTCGAAGGTGCGCGAAAATGACGAGGATCGATGAATAAAAAAAATCACCCGCCGCCACAGCAGACATGCCTTGCCGGCCCGCAGCCGCGTTCCATACCACTTCGTACCTTAGTGGGAAACACGGCGCATGTCCAAAATAGGACTCCGGGAACTGGCCAGGGAACTGGGCGTGTCGATATCGACCGTGTCCAAATCCCTCCGCCACAGCCACGAGATCAGCGCCGACACCCGCGAGAAGGTGCTCAGCAAGGCCCGTGAACTGGGCTACCACCCCAACCCCTACGCCGGCTTCCTCCGACACCACAAGAGCAAGACCATCGCCCTCATCGTTCCCGAACTCACCAACAACTTCTTCATACAGGCCATCAGCGGGGCCGAGTCGGTCGCCCGCGAACGCGACTACCACATCCTCGTCTACAACACCAACGACGACACCGCACAGGAGGTCGGCATCCTCGGACACCTGCAGAACGGACGCGTCGACGGCGTCATCATGTCGCTCGCCCGCACCACCACCGGCTCCGAACACATGAGCCAACTCATGGAGTCGGGCATCCCCATCGTCTTCTTCGACCGCATCTGCCACGAGATCGAGACCGCAAAGGTCACCACCAACGACTTCGCCAGCTCCTTCAACGCCACCGAACACCTCATCCAGCGCGGCTGCCGGGACATCGCCTTCCTCATGCTCTCCGACACCCTCTCCATCGACAACAAACGCAAGCAGGGCTACCTCGAAGCCCTCCTCAAACACGACATCACCCTCCCGCCCGACCGCATCGTCTTCTGCTCCGGCGACGAAGACGCCAACCGCAACCGCATCCGCCACCTCCTCGACCAACCCATCCGCCCCGACGGCATCTTCGGCTCCGTCGAGAAACTCGCCCTCTCCTCCTACTACGTCTGCCGCGAACTCGGCCTCCACATCCCCTCCGACATCAGGATCCTCTCCTTCGCCAACCTCCGCACCGCACCCCTCCTCAACCCCTCCCTCACCGCCATCACCCAGCCCGCCTACGAAATGGGCGCCAGGGCCGCCACCGTCCTCTTCAAATACCTGGAAAAAAAACGACCCATCATCCAGAACGAGAATATCATCCTCAGGTCCGAACTCGTCGTTCGGGAATCCACGGGCGGATGATTGCCGAAGGGGTTGTTTCCCAATACCTGAAAACGTACATTTGCGCAACGTAGAAACCCGCGTGCGCGCTCCACTCACCATAGCAACCCTGCTGCTGGCAACCCTCACCGCCATGCCGGGCCAGGCCCAGCCTCCCGCAAAGCCCGCACCCGCTCGCGACTCCTCCCTCCTCTCCGGACTGGGCCGCACCCTCGACGCCGTCGCCGAAAGCGCCGGAAATACCATCGAATGGCTCAACCCCCTCGCCTTCAAATACGCCCTGAAACTCGACCTGCCCGTCGAAGACCTCGGTGACGACCGCCTCCTCCGCTTCTTCGAAGAATGGATCGGCGTCAAATACCGGCTCGGAGGCGACAGCAAGGCCGGCATCGACTGCTCCGCCCTCACCCGCCGCCTCCTCAAGGACGTCTACTCCCTCACCGTTGGCCGCGTCATCCCCGACCAGTTCCAAGCCGGTATCCAGGTGCCCAAGTCAGACCTCGCCATGGGCGACCTCATCTTCTTCAAGATCAGCAACCGCCGCCCAGGCCCCACCCATGTCGGCATCTACCTCGGCAACAACCGCTTCATCCACGCATCGATCAAAAAGGGCGTGACCATCGAGAACCTCGAGAAGCCCTACTACCAGGCCTATTACCGCTCGGCCGTGCGACTGCCGAAGTGACCGATCCCCCCCTGACACCTCCCCTCACCGGACCTTCCCCTGCCATGCGCACGGGTCCTGTCATTGCCTGTCTGTTTCTGTCAGGAAGAAATACCGCCGGGCAACCCGGGGCATGAATGGCGTGCTGCAACACCGGTATGGACGTGCCGGCGACCGGCGACACCGGCAGGCACACCTAGCGGCGGCGATGCCAGTTGTAAGGCCAACCCGACTTCCGCAGGATGTGGTTCTTGTAGATGAATTCGAGCTGCCAGTTGCGGATGGGTATCCGCACCCGCACCTGCACGATATGATACCAGTCGTCCGTTTCGGGATTGCCCCGCAGGGCCCCCCCCGGGAACACCGGACTGCCGCCGGCCTCGTCGCCGCGGTACGAATACTGCACCGCGATCGGACCCCGCTCCGCCAGGAGCATGTTCGGGTCGGGGTAATACCCGCTCACGTCGTCGATGTAATCGGTGAAGGTCTTCCGGAATCCCACTTCGACATCCACCCGGATCTGCTCCGTCATCCGCATCTCCAGCCCCAGCCCTCCCATCACGGCGTAGTTGAGGTTGCGATGCTTCGGGATCTCGGGGTAGGCGCGCAGGCCCTGCCCTTCGGTGGACAGCGGGAAAAGATACACGCGGCCCCGCACCCCGTCGGTCGTGTAAGGGTCGACATGGAACAGGGACACCCCGCCCGTGACGTAGGGGATGAAGGGGACGTTGTAGTTGTTGTACAGGTTGATGCGGGCCGCCGCCGTCAGGTCGAAGAGCTGGGTGACGAACTGCAGGCCCCGGTTCCGATTGCGCGAGTCGGGCTTCGCATCACTCCCCGTGAGGAGGCCCCGGTAGAGTTCCAGGGACACGGCCAGCCAGTCGTTGTGCGCGTACAGCGCATTGAGCCCAAGCCCCGGCGTCATGCCATCCAGCGTCAGCTGCTTGTCCTGCAGCTCGCCCTGGTAGTTGGCACCGGCGAGGGTAGCCCCCACATAGAGTTCCTGCCCCCGTACGGAGTCGGGGACAGCCCATGCCAGCAACGCCAGGACGGAACCCCCAAGGACCCTGCGAAAATGAATTGCACACCCGTTCAGCAACATGGCCTCGACATCAGGATTAGCGCACAAATGCACTGAGATACATTCACCTACTTATCAAGGATTATGCCAATACACAGGATGACCGGGGGTATTTTCCATGCCGGTCAGGCATCCCCATTTCCGCACCCGGCGGTGCCGGAAGTGCCGGCGAAGGGTGGCGGGTTTCGATATCCACAGGCATGACCGGCGTCATGTACCTGGGCCGTCGCGACGGGTAGCTTGCGCCAAACACCCTGACCATGATCGTGACCGTCGATGCCGCCGGACTGCGGCTGGTTTGCCCTGTGGAGACCGTCGCGCGGCTCTTGGCCGGATCGCCGACGGATGACGACCGGCTGGTGGGCCAGGACCGTGTGCGAGGGGCTCTCGATCTGGGACTGGGCATCCGTGCCGAAGGGTTCAACGTTTTCGTCGCCGGCGAGCAGGGCAGCGGCAGGCTGCATCCCGTGAAGGGTTTCCTGGAACGGCAGGCGGCGGGTGAGCGGGTGCCCGACGACTGGGTGTATGTCCATCATTTCGAGGACCCTTACCATCCCCTGGCGTTGCGCCTGCCGCCGGGCCGGGGGCAGGGCTTGCGAAAGGACATGCGGAAGCTGGTGGACGAGGCGGTGGCCTCGCTCCTCAAGGCCTTCGAAAGCGAGGAGTACATGCGCCGCCGCCAGTCGGTGAGCGAGAAGTACGAACAGGAGCAGACGGCCCTGCAGCGCGGATTGGCGGAACGGGCCGAACGCGAGCATTTCCTGATCCGGCAGACTCCCTGGGAGATCTTCAGCATCCCGTTGAAGAACGGCGAGCCCATGACTGACCAGGACTTCGACCAGTTGCCCGGGGAGCAGCAGGCACGCATCCGCGAGACGCAGTCGACCTTCACCTCCGAGATCCAGGAACTGCTGAAGCATACCCGCCGCATCGAAAGGGCCGCTTCCGAGGAGCTGTCGCGCCTCGAGATGGAGGTGGCGGGGCTCGCCGTCACCGGGCTGATCGCGGAGATGGAGGAGAAATATGCCGACCTGCCCGCTGTCGTCGGCTACCTGCACGCCGTGCGGCAGGACATCCTGGAGAATCTCTCCGCCTTCCTCCTCTCGCGCAAGCCGTCGCCCCCCGGCATGCCGTCGCCCCACGGCGAGTTCGCCCGGCGCTACGAGGTCAACCTGTTGGTCGACAACGCCCGGCGGAAGGGCGCACCCGTCGTCATCGAACCCCATCCGACCTTTGCCAACCTGGTGGGCCGTGTCGAGAAGGAGTCGGTCATGGGCACGCTGGTGACCGACTTCACCATGGTGCGCAAGGGTGCGCTGCACAGCGCCAACGGCGGCTACCTGGTCCTGCGGGCCGAGGAGCTCTTCCGCAGCTTCCTCTCCTAGGAGGCGCTGAAGCGGGCGTTGCGGAACCGGCAGCTGACGATCGAGGATGCGGCCGACCAGCTGGGATATGTCACGACCAAGTCGCTGCGCCCCGAGCCGATCCCTCTGGAACTGAAGGTCGTCGTGTTGGGGACACCGCTCTATTACCACCTGCTGCACGCCTACGACCCCGACTTCCGGGCGCTCTTCAAGGTGAAGGCCGACTTCGACCCCGAGATGGAGCGCAGCGATGCGCACACGGCCCATTACCTCGCCGCCCTGCGGAGCATCGCGCAACGCGAAGGCATCCGGGAGCCCGATGCAGCCGCCCTGGCGAAGCTGGTGGAGCAGGCTGCGCGCATGGCGGGCGACCGGGAGCGGCTGACGACGCGCATCGAAGGGGTGGCCGACATCCTGCGCGAGGCCGGCCATTACGCCATCCGCGAGGATGTGCCGGTGGTCGGCGAGCCGCAGGTGATGAAGGCCGTCGAACGGCGGATATACCGCAGCAATCTGGTGCAGGAGAAGATCAACGAGATGATGCGCCGCCGCGAGATCCTCATCGACACGAAGGGGCGCTGCGAAGGCCAGGTCAACGGCCTGTCGGTGCTGGACCTCGGCGACATCGCCTTTGGCCGTCCGGTGCGCATCACGGCCACCGTGAACCCCGGCAAGGGCGGCGTCGTCGCCATCGAACGGGAGGCCGAGTTGAGCGGCCCCCTGCATACCAAGGGCGTTCTGATCCTGAGCGGATACCTGGCGGAGACCTTCTTCCAGGCGGGGCCCGTGAGCCTCTCGGCCCGCCTCGTCTTCGAGCAGAGCTATTCGGAGGTGGAGGGCGACAGCGCCTCCAGCACCGAGTTGTACGCCCTGCTGTCGAACCTCGCGCACCTGCCGGTGCGCCAGGGCATCGCCGTGACGGGCTCCGTCAACCAGAAGGGTGCCGTGCAGGCCATCGGCGGCGTCAACGAGAAGATAGAGGGCTATTTCGAGCTGTGCCGGCATATCGGGCTCGACGGGGAACAGGGGGTGATCATCCCTGCTGCGAACCTGCGGCAGCTGATGCTGAAGGAGGATGTGGTGCAGGCCGTACGGGAGGGCCGTTTCCGCATCTGGGCGGTCGACACGGTGGATGACGGCATCGAGGTGCTCACGGGGGTACGGGCCGGGAGCCTGACGGAGGAGGGCACCGTCAAGCAGCGCGTGGCGAAGACGCTGCAGGCCTATGCCGAGCGGATGAGCGAGTCGGGCTTCGACGACGGGGAGCGCAAGGCCGCGGGCCAGGGCAGCTGGGTGAGCGATGTGGTGATGGGCTGATGGCGGGCCCGTCAGCGGCTGCCGAGGACGGCTTCGATGTCTTCGCGGAAGACGACCTCCCGCTGGATGAGCAGGTCGGCGATGCGGTCGAGTCCGTCGCGGTGTGCCGTCAGCAGTTCCTTGGCGACGGTGTGGGCCTGTTCGACGAGGCTGCGTACCTGTTGGTCGACGAGGTGCGCCGTGGCTTCGCTGTAGGGTTTCTGGAAGGCGTTGTCGCGCTGGCCGGTGGAGTCGTAGAAGCTGACGGGCCCGATGCGGTCGTCGAAGCCGTAGACGGTGACCATGAGGTAGGCTTCGCGGGTGACCTTCTCGAGGTCGTCGAGGGCGCCGGAGGAGGCCTCTCAGAAGACGAGCTCCTCGGCGGCGCGTCCGGCGAGTTGTGCCGCCAGCCGCTGGCGCATCTCGGCGGCGGTATGCAGCTGCCGTTCCTCGGGCAGGTACCAGGCGGCGCCGAGTGTCTTGCCGCGGGGGATGACGGACACCTTGAGGAGGGGGTCTACCAGGGGCATCAGCCAGCTGGCGACGGCATGGCCGGCCTCGTGGGTGGCGACGATGCGCTTCTCCTTGTCCGAGAGGATGCGGCTGCGGCGTTCGAGGCCGGCGACGATGCGGTCGACGGCGGCGAGGAAGTCGGCCCGCCCGATGCGGTCGCGCTTCGTCCGGGCCGCGATGAGGGCGGCCTCGTTGCGGATGTTGGCGATGTCGGCGCCCGAGAAGCCGGGTGTCTGGGCGGCGAGGAAGGCGGGCTCGACATCGGCGTCGAGCCGCAGGGGACGCATATGTACGCGGAAGATCTCGACGCGTTCCGGCAGGCCGGGCAGTTCGAGATAGATATGCCTGTCGAAGCGGCCGGGCCGCAGGAGGGCGGGGTCGAGCATGTCGGCCCTGTTGGTGGCGGCCAGGACGATGACGCCGCTGTTGGTACCGAAGCCGTCCATCTCGGTGAGGAGCTGGTTGAGGGTGCTCTCGCGCTCGTCGTTGGCGCCGGTGAAAAGGGCGCCCTTGCCGCGGGCGCGGCCCACGGCGTCGATCTCGTCGATGAAGACGATGCAGGGGGCCTTCTCCTTGGCCCGCCGGAAGAGGTCGCGCACGCGCGAAGCGCCCACGCCCACGAACATCTCGACGAACTCGGAGCCCGAGATGGAGAAGAAGGGCACGCCGGCCTCGCCGGCGACGGCCTTCACCAACAGCGTCTTGCCCGTGCCCGGCGGACCTACGATGATGACGCCCTTGGGGATCTTGGCGCCCAGGCGCGTGTAGTCGTCCGGCGCACGGAGGAAGTCGACGACCTCCTTCACCTCCGTCTTGGCCTCTTCGAGGCCGGCGACGTCGGCGAAGGTGACACTGCTGCGGCCGTCGCGCTCCTGCAGCCGCGCATTGGAGCGGCCGAAGGAGAAGGGGTTCATCCCGGCCGGCCCCTCGCCCGTCCCGCCCCGTCGCAGAAGCCGCAGGTAGACGCCCGCCAGTAGGACCATCGGCAGGAGGAAGAGGAGCAGGCCCCAACTCCAACCGTCCGTCCGCCGGTAGCTGACATCTAACGGTTTCGCATAACCGAAACGATCCGTCGCCCGGTCGAGCTGACGAGAGAAGTCCTCCGCCGAGGCGATGCCCAGGACGACCTGCGGACCCCGCGCACTGTCGCCCCGCGGGCGGGGACCGACGAGGCAGGCGACCTCCGGGTCGGACCAGGCAGACGGCAACAGGTAGACCTCGGCCTCGCTGCCCTCACGCACGATGATGCGGTCGACGGCCCGCCGCCGGAGGAGGACCTCCTCGAAGTCGGCACGCGAGACGCGACGCGGCCCCTCCGGCCGCTGCAGCACGTACACCGCCAGGATCGCCAGGATCACGATGAAATAGATGGCCGCACCCGGATTCCGCAGTCGTTCCATACCTCGCCGAAGGTACGCGCCCCAGGGGCCGACATCTGTTGGGCAGGCAATGTTGCAAGAACGCTCCCGAACCTTTCGGTAGCATAGGAACAAGCGCTCCGCGTGGCACCCGGCCCCGACGCTCCGGTCGGGATCTGCAAGACGGTGCCACGCGGATAGCTGTTTCCTGCGTGAGACAATGGTCATACACCCCGCAGATACGCTGGCCGAACCCGGCTGCCAAGCCATTGAACGACTCCGGACCTTTGGCTGTCACATGAAACAGCCCCCACCTGGACTTCGCAGGGGTAAGATCGACAGGTGTTCCCGCCTTGCTGGCGGC
>Ga0169931_10000430_pt1 | contig 68779 bp, 64 predicted proteins | sample Kivu_15m_20L_FD_129675 | JGI IMG/M metagenome (GOLD analysis project Ga0169931, IMG submission 129675) | Freshwater microbial communities from Lake Kivu, Western Province, Rwanda to study Microbial Dark Matter (Phase II) - Kivu_15m_20L... | ecosystem: Environmental > Aquatic > Freshwater > Lake... | reverse complement strand
GTTGTTGTCGTTGTCGTAGTAGTAGTAGTAGTAGTAGTAGTTGTGGTTGTGGTTGTAGTTGTTGTAGTCGTTGTTGTCGTTGTCGTAGTAGTAGTAGTAGTAGTTGTGGTTGTGGTTGTAGTTGTCGTTGTCGTTGTCGTTGTCGTAGTAGTAGTAGTAGTAGTAGGTGTGGTTGTGGTTGTAGTTGTTGTAGTCGTTGTCGTAGTAGTAGTAGTAGTTGTGGTTGTGGTTGTAGTCGTTGTTGTCGTTGTCGTAGTAGTAGTAGTAGTAGTAGTAGTAGTAGTAGTTGTGGTTGTGGTTGTAGTCGTTGTTGTCGTTGTCGTAGTAGTAGTAGTAGTAGTAGTAGTTGTGGTTGTGGTTGTAGTTGTTGTAGTTGTCGTTGTCGTAGTAGTAGTGGTTGTCGTTGTTGTTGTTGTGGTTGTAGTCGTCGTAGTCGTTGTTGTGGTAGTTGTAGCCATGTCCGCGCTATTATAGCATGCACCCGCATTCCAGTGAGTAGTGAAGAACGAGCTCGGTTGAGGTGATGCAAATACAACCAGTTCGTCCATCTGGGCTGACGCAGATACATCTGTTGATATATATCCATTGACATATCTCACACTTTCAGCGCACGTGCCGGTACAGGTGTATGAAGCGACTTCCAAGCCATCAAAATACAATATATAAACCTTAGAACTCAGTGTGTATGAGATACCTATCTGATGAAACTTTAAATCGCTCATCGCACTAACTAAATCGAAATCTGGTGTGTATTTTACGTCGGAAAGACCAGTCTGATATATAGAAGCATAATTCCCATGCGCTGCGGTTTTTGTACCAAGTATATATATGCCATTGCTATCAAGGAAATAGTAATTGTTTGAGATCGGACCGGTTTCTCTAAAAAAGGCAACTACTGTGAAGCCAGTGAACGTGACACCGACGTCTGTACCTAAATCCAGAAATGGTAGACCGGCTCCAGTTTCGTATGCACCTGTACCAAGCATGTATGTATTGCCATATCCAGCACCTGATACAAACACAGATGCACCTATCAAATTTACTTCGGGTGTTGTAAATAATTCGGTAGTTGAGAATGTAAGATAAAGATCTGGTGTCTCTGCCAGTACAAGCTCCACACACGGGGATTGGGTAGTCGTAGTCGTAGTCGTAGTTGTAGTAGTAGTTGTGGTTGTTGTTGTGGTTGTGGTGGTAGTTGTCGTTGTCGTTGTCGTAGTTGCACATATATTATCAGATATACTGCTAGACTCTGTTGTTTTACCGTAACTACAAAGCGTCGCAGTTACAGTTGTACCATAACATCCAACACTTTTAAGATCGGCGATGTTCGCTCCGACAGCCCCGATACTCTGATACGTGTTAAAGATAATAAGATTGTCAATATAACTAGCAAATTGCCTGTCTTTCACCGTTGAAGAGCCTGCAATATACGCAATATCGCTAACAATATCAGTTGTGACGGTGACTTGTATGTCTGAATGAATAAAATTAGTATTATCTGTTCCGTATACATTTGCTCTAAGTACACCTGTTGAAGATGCTTCCTCACTTATACATAATGTAATCAGATGGTTTGTTGTGGCTGTGGATGTATCTATAAGATTTATACCAAATGATTCAGGAGATCCATCGCCATCATTTGCAAACAGAACACCATTGCTGTCGAGATATACATAATCTGTACCATCCGATGACTGTGCAAATACTCCATTTGGACGTGGATCAGCAATGTCCATACATATCATTAATCCATTGGTTGATATAGATGAAAGCGGTGTATCGAGTTGTATATTCTGTTTTACTAGGTTAGAGAATGGATTGGTATTGGTTAGAGATGCCGTACCCGTATAGACCGTGTATGTATCATGACATCCCAGACTATTTAGTGTTATAGTATCATTCCCTGCAGTATTCGTTGCACACGAACCAACATCAAACCCCATAAAATAAGCCGGTGTGGCACTAAACGTACCACACCCACCTGCATCTACAGTTGGTGCAACATAAAATACACCCACTAAAAGCGCTAATATGATATGCAGCTGTTTTATCATTTTAATAAATATTCGATTATAGTTATTGTGTACACTAATATGTATATATTTATTTAACATATTCAATAACACTGAAATATTTCCTCATCCATTGCATTTTATATTCCATTGGGTATTTATTACTAATAACGTTTACATGTATACTATTACAAGGAATATATATTGTGGTACCATCGCATTTCAGATATGTTTTATCACCCCTATGAAGAGCTACCAGTTGTTCCACCATATTATCATCAAATTGATCACCGGGTCTAAGCACTAAATATAATATATATTGCCCACTGTATGATGTCCTTTTTTCATATACAAGAAAATCTTTTACATTAAACGAATCATCTGCATAAAAATATTTGTCTGCTACAGCAGAGTCGTCATTTTTCAATAACATACTACTGCGATGTTCCATGATCCATCTCATATTTGCGTCTCGTTTCCTGTGGCGAAGAATAAGTCTGAGTGGTGTCTCTACTATTTCATGGTAGTCAACGAGGCCATATGTTAAAACAGTATCTACATCCTTGTCGGTGGCCTGTTTACCATATGACATGTCATTAACAATATCATACTTCATACGTATACCATACGGGTATTTAACAATATCGTCGGCCGATTCTGCTTTCTTATCAAGTTGATCTATATATCTGTTTACATCATGTAGTGCAAGTTTTACCATCTTTGTTGGTCTGTATATGGCATAATCTCCAAGTTTTATTATCATATAGTCAATCAACATGTAATCCTTGACCATTATATACAAACTAATGTTACAAGGAAGTATTTTTACACCGTAATACCGTAATAGCAAATTGTGACCGGCGTGTAAGTGTGTCAGTATATCCGCAAGTGTCAAATAGGTTGCATCATACTCTATGTAGTAAGGGTGTTGTTCCATTGTTTCATAATAAGTTGATTCTGAACAGTTTTTACTGTATTTTAGATTTAAAAGCATTACCGTGTACGGTATGGATGAAATACTCGAGGATGACAGTGATGTATTCTATGATATATATCCACAAGACCATGCTCTAGTAGGCGATAAGCGTAAACTGGTAAATACTGACGAGTATGACACTGAAGGTGAAAAGTTCTATTCTTGCAGTGTTGTAATAAGTCTGTATAGCAGTTTCGATTTAGGCTTTCTTCTGGGTGAACCAAACAATGTCACAGAGTGTATATCTAAAATTGTAACAGCAATAGAAAAAACAAGAATAATGTGTTACCACACAATAAGAATTAGAGATTATATCATGATGAGAGACAAAACGTTGCATGAAACGCTTAGACAGTATGACAATATTATGTATATATATTACCCACCAGACAGCGACAATATATACAGGTGTGTACATCGTGTATTACATAATTACAGGGTATCTAACATGGACATCGGATACTATGAAAGTGAATACAGTAAGGTAGCTATATGGAGACAACAACTTCTTGACGTACTGAGAAAAATCTATATGCTATGTTGCGATTCGTTTATTGGTTTGTTGTTAAAGGTAGCAGGGGGTGCCTCTACAATTACGTGTAGCATTGCAGAGCTATCCGTTCTTATCGGTATGTTATATAAGAAGGTTAATCCAGGTGATGAAATTATATCTCAACTAACACAGATTGCAGATGGTGAGTTTGGCGATGTGAATATACCATTCAACGTCTACATTGATGCAAACTTTAAATGTATATGCGGCGGTATATACATGTATTCCTTGCGTGATGATACACCATTTTTTGGCAGTGAGTCTGACTATATAAGCACATTGTCTGAAATTGAAAGTATCTTCGTAGAGACAGTGAAGCTTGATATCAAGAATTATACAGAGTTGATAAATAGGTTGTGTTTGTGTTTTGGTAAGAGTATGATATATATATCATGCTATTTAATGTAAGTAGATGTATTGGACATGATTAGCCTGAGTAATATTAAGAATATTATTACACCATTTGTGTTATTCCATTCTCTGATGGTGCTTGTGGCACCTATAGCCATTATATTGACACAGTTTGTGCCGAAACAATGGTCACCACTCCTTGCGTCCACAAATACATTAGTAGTTACAACAGTTGGTATACTGTTACCCACTGGGTTCGGTATTTATTACACAAATAATAATCGTTTAAGTCTGCTTGTTCTTGACATAGCAAAAAAGGTGCACTTTATGTTAAACAAGGATAATATGTTATCAAGTAAAAACAACGTTGATGACGAAGATGTTATACTAACGGTAAAAACAGTGTATAAAGCATTACGACGTAGCATACATGAAGGATACTTTAGAAATCGATTTAGGAATATATTTTCGGAAAGTAAAAGGTATAACGAATTTGTATATGAACTTACGAAATACCCGAATTATATAACATTTGACAATATAGCTACACCTAAAGACATAGCATATCTAGAAGATAAACTTACCAACATATACAATGTACACCCAGGAGCAGTTTTTGTGGCCGTTAAGTCTATATTAATTACCCTTTTATATATCACATTTGCGTCATCCGTTACGGTAGATATTGACATAAAAAGTGATAACTTTGTATACTACTGGTTAGGCATGCAGTTTACTATCAGCATTACCATGTTTGTTTCTATTAGATCACTTGAAATAGCTGCTACACTATTTGCAGGTAATGACTTTGTTTATTAGATCTGATACCGTACGTGTTACTTTCTAGTATTAAACAAAATAAAAACCAGATTGCATATACAACATAGTAAGATGTCGAGTAACATTAAAAATATCGAAAAACTATTAGACCAAATAAGAGTCAAGTGCAACAAGGATCTTCTAACCAAAATCATTAAAAAGTACGAACTTTTCGAACTATCAGTTCTTGGCTGTGACACGATACGATGCCTTATTGGTAGATACTGTCTTAACAAAGGACTGAAGTTAAAGCCCATCACATGGATATACGAACAATACCAGTCTGGGTTCACAATGTTTAACTACACTGAAAGGGATAAAAGTATACTAGCGGAATGTATTGGTAGAAATATCATGGACTTTGAATTGATAGTATATCTTGTCATCGATAAAGACTCGCGTGATTTTGTGGACAATCGTATACTCAATATGATTGAAAGGCAGATACATACAGTAGATAGAAGCGAGAATATTAAACTACAAACATCTTCTAAGGACCCATCGATAGAGATTGACGACAACTTTGATTTATTATCAAATCCCCAAGCTGTACATCATAATAGAGCTGCGATCTTAGAACGTGTGAAATGTTTAATGGAAAAGCATGATGTGTACATAGAAACGTGTACCAATAGGAGTGTGTGTAACTATGATATGTGTACCAATAACAGCCCGTGTCAGAATAAATGGGGGATGATGAAAGGGAGCTACAGAGTTGATCCTGGTAAATGCAAGGAGAACACGGCATTGGTGGACGGTAATGGTGTCCGATTTTATAGAAGTAAATGTACCTTGAAGAATATATGCCGTATTGCCGGATGTAGTAACAGAAACCCATGTAAGACCGACTGGGAATCGAAATATGATTATGCTTCCTATAAATAGATTTATATATACTGTAATGTTCTATATTATACCAATAATGTCTACAGATACTCTTATACTAAAAAGGAATATTAAAGACAAGATAAACACTTTTATTTATATTTACAACAACGATGATAAGCAATATATTAATGATATACACACGTATCTAGAACCAAAGACCGATTTATATAGTAAATCCAATACCGCGTACATAATATTTGTTGGGCAGTGTACCTCGGTGGGAAAATACAATGTGGTACCAGATATAAACATAAAACACGTAAACGATATGATATGTTGTATTAGTATATCAAATAGGTTAAGTGACATAAAGGTTAAATATGTCAACTCAACATACAGACTGGATAACAAAGATGATTATGTTCTTACTGTTCTTATACACCGAAAGATAGAACATTTTCAATTATCACGCATTATTGCAAGATTGATAGAAAGTGGTAGTATATGTATAGACGATGTCATTGTTTATCTGATTTGTAATAGATATACCGAAATACCAGGATATGTTTACAAGATAACCAACGTGTATAGTGGCTCTATAAAGGAGCCTAATAGGATTATACATACGGCTATACTAAAACGTGATTTAGTAATGATAGATACGATATGCAATATATACATACGGGATATGCATTCGATTGTTATTTCTATGCGTGATATATTAATCAGTAACGTACACGGGGATGATGACTTTTTCTATTTAATGTGGGATATACTACTATGTCATGTGAATGCATATAGCATACATGGTATTATATCGGATATGATAATAATACACTGTTTTACACGTAGTATTAGATTCGCGTTAAAGTTATTAAAGATTACTGGGTGGTCCAAGTTACAATATTCTGTTGCTTATGGAAGTGTAGTTAATGTAAAAAGATGTATTCACTCCGGTTGTAGTCCGCATATATATAATTGTGGTACACCATCGCCTTTGAGTATCGCTAACAAAGAATCCAGAGAAATAATGGAGAGCTATTAGATGTTGTATGTTAGTATAGTATGTGTATGCATATATAGTATATAACACGTGTAATAGTACTGCGGTAATAGATGGAGCCAAAGATACTACAGCGATTTATCGTTTGTGGGTTTGTTGTAACAATATTGCGTCTGTTATACACATTTACAATTATAACAAGCAAACAACAGGAGACACTGTCGTTCAAAACGTACTATATGATACCCAAGGTGAGCAATACTACTGTGTATGAAAATGAACCATTTTTGAAGAACTATACACCAGTTGTCAAGGAATATGGAAGTCTTGATTACTCGACAATACTGTTTGTCGAGGCTGCGATTACATTTCTGTTTTATATAATGCTGTATACCTTCTTCAATAGGTTTATAGATATAACAAAACAACATAACAATCTTTACTTTCAATTTGCTATGTATAGTATTAGTGCTCCAATGTTCTATGTGTGTACGTTGATGTTATGTGGTATGATAGATGGCGTGTGTATCGTCACGCTTGGTCTGTTGATGAGCACATTACAGTTTAACGGCGCTGTTATGTATATAAGGGATAGTATTAATACGTCGGTGGTCAATGGATCGCTCTTGGTGTCTGGATTTCTGCTATTCGTATGTCTTATGATACCGCTATGTATACAGTTTGTACTGGCAACAAGTGAAAACAATGTCCCTGCATTTGTGTACTTTCTCTTCTTCTTACTCCTGATTTTTTATGTGTCGTTTGGTGTTGTTATGGTACTTGCGCGTATATACAAATACGATATTTTCAAACTATCTGCTATATATATTATACTTGATGTTACATCCAAGGTGGCTATTAGCGCCTGTTTAATACAAATATATATCTGATACCGTAATTATAATAAACGGTATTACACTATTAAACACTCTGAGAATAAAAATACTATCTATTTACCGAATACTAAGATCACTATAAGGATGGGTGACGACAAAAAACCAGATACACCTCTTGCCGATATCATATCTGAAATAGACGATGCTGAGTGCATTAAAGTATTAGATATACCAGGTCGTAATAAACACACACATACACTTGATAGGTTAATAAAACTGTCGCTACACGAAAAGGTTGTAGATGGTGTGAAGAAACGTATTGTAATTTCACGTGCTATTAAGAACCCGACACACGACGAACATGGTGTATTATGTGGCGATACTAGAATAAATCTAGTAAAAACATGTTGTGACAATATTTCCGCTGCATGCCTCGAGCGTCCAGAAGTGTCTGCATATTATGTTGATGGTAAACTGGCTAATATTGTTATTATGCGGACATGTGATAATCATGTAACGATGTTAACATATACCGCAAATGACATATTCTATGAGAGTGTAACAGAGCATAGAAGTGAATGTGAATATGCCATTTTTCTAACAAAACGTGATGGTACTATTAACTACACTATGTATGATAAAACTAGCTATAAAAGTGAATCCGTAAAAGTAAAGTCAGATGATGACATAAACAAGCTCATAGCGTCGCTTAAAATATGCACATTTAGTATACCCGATAGTAAACCTGACAGTTTGTAACCATATCATTTGCCAGACATTTTACATTTATACTATAAGGATTAGCAAATATATCGTAACCATATCTATACATATACCATGACCACCCGTGTACCATTTACGCATTTGGATTCCGACTATCTGTTGGTTACGACTAAGGATGGTAGTGGAGAATCTATTGCCGTATTTAAAGTAGACCAAGATGGTAACGTGGGTGACAAGTGTATTGATAACAATATTTCTATGTATGCCACATTTGATCGACATACACATATAACAGTTCATTCGTGTGATACAAATCTGTTTGTATTGGTATTGTATAACAGGGATATAACCTGTTATAAAGCCGTTCTGAAAAACAACGTGTTTACAGTTGTGACTGTATATAACAATGTTAAAAATGCTGGCATCTATCACTGTGTGAGAGAAAATGATTTATTACATTGTGTCATGCCTCGTGATTCAATACTACATGTATATACATTTGGTGGAGGTGACGTAATACATAATAAAGTTATCGCAGATAATATTCCTGCCTTTAAAACGTGCCGTATATTTCCATACAGCATGTCTAAGGTTGTTGTTCAATTTAAAGACGAAAATATGAAAAACATTTTTACTGGTGTGATTGATGTTATGTTGGTGATTAAAAATACAACCGCCGTTAAGAACCTGGATATAGGTGCTGATATCGTGTGTTGTTATCAGGGCGTGATTGTTACTGGGAGTGAGGATACTACAAACAAGACAGTCGATTTTAGTGTGTATGATATAAAGTACAAATGTGACCAGGTATTTACATGCACGCTCGAGAATACGGGTGATGCCCGTTTACTGCATTATCGTATCGAAGATCGGTTTTATATATGCGAGATTGTGCGAGAGGAAGCACGTACATCTATTAGCATGACAAATCGCCTATACGATATATCATTGGTGCAATACAAGGGAGACTGTAAAGCGACAATTACTGAGAATGATTCGTATCCAGTTATCCTTGTCTCAAACAATCTTCTTATGAAATGGACGTACACGGCAGATAATATAGTTAAGAAAGATATGCATTGCGTGCAGTATATAGATGATACAGTATGCAATTTACCTACACTGTATAGTAGTGATATACAGATTCCTGTTGCAAATGCTAATAGCTGCACATACTGCATTGATACACTCAGAGCAGAAGATGTTAGACTTGTTGCTGAAGACGATGCTACCACAGATGGAAAGAAGATCAATCTGGTTGATGGTGAAGTCATTCCGTTGTGTGTGGATACAGATAAGTCTGTTGTATTACTGCATACAACAGATTATATGATGTACGCTACAGATCTCTGTAAACGTGTGGGTGACGGTGGTCAATGTTATATTAGTTGCCCTCGTTTACCTACTAGTAATAACAGTAGGTTTGACTATCCATACAACGGTATATATAAAGGTGGTTCTGTATACAAGATGTATAGTAATAACTGTACTGCTGTTTTCGAGTTTGAGTATGAGGAAGATGATAATGACGACGAAAAGAAGAAAAAGAAGAAGAAGAAAGTAGAAATAAGTCTCGGTGGTACCATAAATGGTAGCGATGAAGTAACGTGGCGCAAACACTATATGTTGTATGTCTATACCACAACCGGTGAATTGAGAGAATTCCATTTCATAATTAAATATAAAGACGGGATGGCTGTAAAATGTATGTATACATCTAGTACACATCAAGATACAGTTAATCTGTATATCATGTATCAAACTTCAGAATCTGAGCCTCTGACGTTAACTACATATACACTGACTATACAACCAGCACTGAAACTTACAAAAGTAAAGGGCGATGAATGTGCAGCAAAACTAAAGGATCTCAAACTAGACTTTGATTATTCATTGTGTTGTGTTGGGTATGGTTACTTATATATCTTGTGTAATGGCGTTATCCATGTATTTAACATACGTGAATACAAATACTATTCATACAAGACCTGTTATATAGGCCCTATCGCTTTAAGTGTTCCAAGTGACACGTGTATCTATTACCCTCCCATACCACATCTACTTCATATAACTACAGACAATCATAGAAATAGCATTCTTTTACTTTAGTATATATATTTATGTTTGAATTGTAACAGTTCTGTTGAGTCTATATATTAAAAATGCCAAATAAAATTAAAACACAGAAACGCAGAAGCATATCAATGTCAAAGTTTAAATACAATTCACACAGAAAGAAAAATAATAAAAGTGTCACCAAAGTATCAGTTAGCCGCAAAACAGCGTTCAAAAAGAAGTCTAGCATACACATGGTATACACACATTATATCGTTATAAATAGGGAAATACACATGTGTAGACTTCTTCTACGACCGATTGAGTTTGAACAAAATGGTAAAAAGGAAACGTTCAATGTACCATATCTAGCTTTCGTTGAAGCAAAGGAAGTAGACATGTCTAAGAATAAATCTGTTGCGAAATATCTTGTTGCACAGTATGATAAATACAGTATCGTGGACTATCCAAATATATACGAAAGTTTCATAGAGGGAAACAGTAATAGTAATATTTATCTTCATCCCGTCGACAAAAACAACCGGATTTATCTGTATGTGATAGCACATGATCCTGTCTGTATTCTAAAGGAGAAAAGTATACTGTGTTATAGATGCACGACGCCAAATGACTATTTACATCAGGAATATGTGGATACAGACATGAACGAAAAGGTGGATCATATACTGGATAAAATATGTGATAATGCAAACAACATATATCATATTATACAAAATAAACTTAAACTGAATGATAGCATTCGTGATAACTCTGATCCCATAGAAAGTGATTAGGTTTATGATAATATATTATATAAGCTACATGATATTTGTTATAATTAGTAAAACATGTGTGATCTGTCTCTTGTCCGTGTAGACGCGTGTGCCGGCAATGGCACCAGAAGATGGTATGCATATGATACCAAGCTAGACAATGATGCACGTATTATTCCAGAGGGTTGTGCTACACATAGCTACTCGTTCATATGTGACAGTACTATTGTGCGCAGAGTAACACCGTGTATTCGAGACGATTGTATTGGTATAGTTAAGACACGTAAAGTACGTGGAAATACTAGAAGATTATCAACCCGAGATTTAAAGTTGCTCTATGGTAATAAGACAGCGTTACTAAGTGTGTATCCATTATGTATGGGATTAACAAGCACAAATATATATGATATGTATTTCGCGGCTGCTTTCGTACCATATAAGGTAACTTTACCAGATGTAGAATACATTAGAAGTCTCCGTAAACTGATAGAGGAATCTCATATAAAGGATTTGCTTTCTATACAACCAAACTCCTTTAGAGGAAACTATAACTCTCATAAATTCAAAACCGCAACTGGAGGCAGAAATGGTTTGTGTGCATTTGTGCCATTGATCGGGACATGTGATTCTCGTGCTGGAACTGTTGAATGTTTTCATAGTGAAATTGAACCAGTATTACAACATGAGAAGTTGAAAACTGCTGGAAATATAGAACCAGATACAATACAAGATTGTGCATTAAAGCAATGCCATCATCTAGTATACACGGGTGTGGCATTAGATTATATCAAGAAACAATGTAGTCGTGTTGAGGCTGATATTGAATATGAAGTTGCTATGAAAGATAATAAAGATGATGTACTGTATGCATACATAGATAAAGATGAGATTACCCAGTTCATTACCCAAATAGAAAATTTAGATAGGGCTAGTTATATGCACGCAAATCCATTATATGGCTATGATAGAATCAACAAGTGCATAACCTGTGAAAACTATAGAAGTTTTATTAATAATACAAATAAAATATACAAGTATATTAATGATGATAATATTATAGTTGAACACATAAAATCAATATTACGGGAACTTTATACAAGACGTTATCCACTTAGAGATGTACATAAAGCTTTACCTAATGTTGATCTAATTGTAAAAGAATGTCTTTATGATTTTATCGTGAGGCAGATACATAAAACGAAACCATACGGAAACATTATAACGCAACGTTTATATGACAGTACGCGTGATGAGAACATGGTACACTATTTTGTGCGAAGCAACGACACAAATGGACAGCAGATAAAGCATTTGCCGTTAATAGGCGACGATAAAAAAGAACTACTAAGTACCGAAAGGATGAAACAAACTATAACATCAGGTACACCAACCATAGGAAACAAACTATTTACAGAGATTAGAGAAGGGGGTCTGAGTACAACGAGATGCACCAATACAAAAGTTGCAGTAAGTAATGGATTTTCAGATGCAGTACCGGTTGTTTACTCTGAGAAGGACAAGAACTGTCTCTATATATTAACCGATGATAAAGCAATTGATGATATGGATTATATCGCACTTTCCGAGTATGTGTTTAATAGATACTCCAATTTTAAAGTTGCAGCAGCAGTTACAGATAAATATACACTTGATATCAAACAACACGGTCTAGTTCGCTATAGCGCAAAGGCAGACGACATAGATAACACTGTGCATAAAAGACTAAGTGTGAGAGTTCCAATAAATAAAAAGGAAATGATAGAATCGATAAATTCCGTAATGTCACATGGTGCTAGTTTAGATAGCGAACTGCATACAGCATTCTTCTGTGATACAAAAAAGGAGATACCGTGTAAGTTTGTATACAATCGTAGTGATGATGTGTCTAAAGCTGCTATATTTGAGCTTCTAGCACCGGACTTTTACATGAAGCATAGACAGAAGAGTGAACCATATGAATTCTATGTTATTCCACTTATACTAACTACAGGGAACGCCGAACTGCATTTACTTAATTCGATGTTTGCTATTCCAACATCAGCAAACCGAGGGATAAGACATTTTTATATAAATGCGTATATCCCAAATACTGTAAATGCTTATGACTATGGTAATAATAGACTTTTAGAGTATAGTTACAGCCATTATATTGAGAATGGAATGCGTTTACCGTTATCAGTAAATGCAGTCGCGATGAATAGATCATTCATGGAAAGTAATACAAAAAATAAGAAAATCGGGAGATCAATATTACATTTAGTTGTTAACTAGTTCACATATATATAACATATAATATAATATAATACAATACTATATACTGTTATCTTAGTTACTTTGTATTCTTTATTGAATATGAAATTAAAAACTACAGAAATCAACTCTTATATATTGGTGCCAATTGCTATATTTATATACTACATATCGACGTTTAATTTGTTAAAAAATGACAATACATACATGTACATAGATAGTATCTCAGCAACAAATATACACACATACGATGACACACAGTTCAGTGTATCTATGTCTAGTAATAAAAGTATAACAAATACATCCATGATACATAATAGTTGTAATGGAATTACTGGTACCACAGCATTTTCACTATGTTATACTGGTGATGCTGTCAGTGGTTTATCCATCGGATGCGTGTTCCATGTAGAGTGTGGAAGTGATAATATTATTGCAATAACAGATCTTCTTGATATTTGTGGTGGCGGTTTCGTGTATTACCCGTATCTTGATATCTTAGAATGTGGTGTTACCGAAAAGCGTATAGATAATAATGTAATATACACTGTTATAGATGATACTCCGTTACTTAATGGGTATACTTATAATAATATTACAATAACAATCAATAAGACATGCAGCGACAACCTCCTACATATACCAGAATCAGTATACACACCTTTATCCGAACCACTATATAACGGGTATTTTCTGCATGGATTTTCTGATATATCTATTATAGTCGAAGAGACAGGCGTGTATGATCCATATATATGTGGACTCAACACTAACTTTATATGGAAATTCTACATAGACGACAGTCGAGTCGTACATGCTTCTATTTACAAAATTACAGCGGATATTGGGACACCCCCGTATACATTCGATGTTATAATAGTAATAATGTCATGCTGGCTTGTGTATATCTACACCACACACAAAGCCAACATGTCTACAACACTATATTGTAGTAAAATGTATATTGCGTGGAACATATGTGTAGCAACCATATTTACATCGAGCTTTATAGGGGATGTATATCTAAAGAATATAGAAATTATCTTTACATTTGATAGTGTATCTGGAAATGTATATGTTTTTTTATTTCTCTTTAATGTATGGATTAGCGTAATGATGTCACTCTCATGTACGCTCTTTATGAATAGTAACTCTGAAATCACAATGTATAGAATATATATAATCCCGTGTCTGTATAACTTTGTGGTGCTTTTTAGCTTTGTGAGATACTCGTTTTTCCCCGTAATATCTGTTGTGTGGTTCTTATACTCGATACCATCTGTATTATGTAGTGTTATTATTCTTATAACACTATTCAATGCATTACAGCGATATCGCGGACAATATATAATGAAATATATATTCACGTTATATGTACTATATATTATTATATTCATTTCCGTTGATCTGTTTACACCTATTATGTATGTCGTAAAGATAAACACAGTAATATATAACATGCTCATACCAATATTTATACTTTTTGAGATAAATTTTAGTTTGTATATGTCTAAATATATAATAATTTAGAACATTTATTTTCTCTTTTAATATATGACTGGAATTTATATTAAAATATTGTAAAATTCTAATCCTCTACGTAACCATCATCACTCTCATCCTCGTTATTCTCATCATCATCATCATCATCATCACCACCGTTGCTATAGTCAGAACTATCACCTTCGCTTTCGTCTGATAATACATCTTCGTCTTCACCATCAGAAGTAGATTCATTGTTCTCTGTCTCCCATTCTTTGTCGTCCCCGCTAGAAGAATCGTATGCACATTTGTCTCTGGTACCATTATCTTTACTATCTAATCTTTCGACATACATATCGATTGGACCTGTTGTTGCACTTCCGACTTTCTTGCGCTTATCCATTTTCTTTTTATCACCTTCTTCGTCCTCATCATCACCCGATGATTCTTCACTTGTATCGATTTCACCAGTATTGAGTTTCTTACGTTTGTATTTGACAGTTTTCTCAACACGGTAGTATGTAATACTATCATCTTCGACTTTTCTGTATACACACCCTAGTCGCTTTTTACCGTTTACACATGTATTACAGTAGTAAACAATATGATGGTTAGATAAGACGTTTATACCATTGTCGTATGCATGATTGTCACAGTATGTGCACTCACATTGACTACACTTTAATACACGTACACTAACTGTATTTTTCCGTGTCTTTGGCTTTGGGCACCTTACATCGTTACATATACCTCTTTCATATGAATGTAACTTTTTACATATGCCTGTCTTATAACAATTTTCACAAAACATTGTAGTACAGCTAGATGTACATTTATTACCAATAAATTCGTTTTGTTCAATAGTTTGCTTACAGTCTGTGCATTTAGGGGTTGGTGCTATCTTTTGGTAGCAGACACCAAAGCCATTACACGAATCAACCGGGCACATTTTGAATTTACTGCTCTTAATAGATATGTTTTTCTGAAACTTGGCCTGTGCAACGTTCAAACAGTCATTGCATATAGTATGTGTACATATCATTACTTGTATTGTTGAATAGAATGAAGTATTTGAATCCATGTCGTCTGGATCTTCGTCATCACATACTGCTGCGTCAGACAGTGGCGTATCGTCATCTTCTTCGTCAATATCCTCCAGTATCATACTCTTGTGCATTGTTGGTGGAACTAATACAAGTATCGAGTCCTTGTTTACAACATTGTTTTCTTTATATCTATTCATAGTTAATCTATCAACAATCAGATTATTAACCAACACAAATAAGCAATGTGTTTCTTTTTTACATAGGCTACACATGGTCTGTATATTGCATGAGTCTACACATATCATAGATCTTTTAAACAGTGACGTGCTTGACTTGCTGCTACATATACGGCAGTTGTAGTGGGAATTTATCACACTATCGTATTTCTTTTTACACACAGGGTCTGTGCATCTGACATGACCACATGTTGTTAGCTTCCTGTTGACATCTAAACCATAGTATATTACGAGATTCTTTTTATGATTCTCTATACATGTATCGTTCATCTCCTGCTTACCGATATCTCTTTATCTTTGTTACGTGATTTTGACACTATAATATACACTGGAAAAGATGCCGTAACCACAAATACGGTACTGAAAACTATAATTATTATGATTATATATACTTGTATGGTACTCGGATCGTTGTCGTTATTGTCGTTGTTGTTATTGTTATAAGAATAATCATCATCACTAGAATAGTTACCGTACACCATACACATAAAACTATCCATATTGCTTTCTATTGAATCTATTGAACATTGAGAATAGGATGCTGATGACTGTGAAATATACGGGCTCATTATACCATTTCCACATTCTGCTGTATCATGTATAGCACCGAGAACATGACCAAATTCGTGTGCAACTATCTTTCCTGTCAATTCTAAATTCTGTGTCGAAACAACAAATCCTTTGTATCCAGAACTACAAGCGCCACTTACATACGCTAACCCAACTATTGGCGCAAAGTCACCATTGTCTATCATTACAGTTGCACATGTATCTGTTGTTATGGAGTTTATATATGCTAATCCGTCATATATATTATTATAAACGATTGATATATACTGTATTTCAGTAAATCGCGTATATATGTTAATATTACTTGTATACAACAATAAATTATTAACAAAGTATTCAATATTAGCAACAAATGATCGCGCAGCACTTGTTGAACCTAACTGTCCTAATAATCTATAACTCATAAATACAGATATAGTACACAGTTCTACGTTGTATATTTCAGTGCTCTGCTCTATAAACGGGACTATAACATGACTGCTAGCACTGCTACAATATGTCGTATACGAGCTATCTGTTGTATTAGTTAGTATACCACAATTGTCGTTGACAATTCGTGTGTTACTTTGTGGATATATGCTAGCATGTGGTGTGTATGTATTACGCGATTCTGTTTCGTTGAGATTAAACTCTATAACTCTATGTTCACATAGTACACATGTAGTAAATATTAATAGTACGATTAACGTACACATTTCATATCCGTATGTTATATATATAAGGTGTGTATATATAATATGAGTAGATTAACTAACATGGAGAAGAAGATGGGATCAAAACATATAAAGGTAGATTCGATGATACTATTCTCGACAATTACATCAATATTCACGATGGTGTTGTTTATAATGCAAACTGAAACAAATATGACAATCAACAATCTGAAGAACGAACTATATATCTGTAACCAAAACATAAACACATTAACAGCGCAGCTAGCAGATATACAATACATGGCCAAGAATACAGATACGAGTACAGAACAACCGCCTTTTGGGTTTGAATATCCAGATACATGCAATAATATATTTAGCGGGCAATCGTGTCCAATGCCTGCGTGGACAAGTAATACGGAAGATGTTAAATATGCATCTGTGTATATAAAGGGAAACACATATATAGATGGTAATATCTATGTGGATAGTGGTTCTGTTAATATACTTACATCAGATGGCCGTAACAGTATATCCGACATAGTATCTGTACTGTCGCGTGTAACATATAATACAGATTGTGGTATCGATTACTGTGTAAATGGTATCCAGAATGGCTTTGACTGTACGTGTGTATGTTTTGAAGGCTTTACAGGTCAATACTGCAATAGTATTGTATGTGAGAATGGTACTATAGGGACAGATGGGCTATGTAACTGTCCCTCTAATTACATGTATGATAAACTTCTAGGGTGTATTACACCAATATGTGTATATGGTAGATATGATACACTCAAGCAACTGTGTATTTGCAATGATGGATATATAGGTGACAGATGTGAAACACCTGATGTTGGAACATGTGAATTTTGTGATTGTGGCTCCGAAATATATGGGGATGAGTGTCAGTACAACTGCACAGCAGCTGCTGTTTTAGAAAATAAATGTTTCCTTGATGTATACAACTATGGACAGGATTCGTGCCAGCAATATAATGATAGTTGGGTGTGTTTGTGTGGTGGTGGTTATACATATTATGAGAATATAATTGTGACTACTGTTATATATGGCTATGTAGGCGTTGATTCTCCCATGTATTTACTATGTGGCCCCCGTTCCTATATGAATACATATTACCAGTGTCAAACTCAATCTTGTTGCGAGACAGTACCATCTGATGCGTGTGTGTTATATGGGTGTTTGTCTAATAGTTCAGGGTGTTACTATCCATCTACAAATATCTTTACGCCATATGGTGGTATCTATTGGACAAATATCGTTACTGATTGTTCCAACTACAGTGTCCTTGCAGACTGGGAAGTTACTAAATGTTCTTCTATATTATCAAGATATATATATCTTAACATTTACGACACACAAATAACATTGCAGAATGCACGATACGAAGTGAACCTTAAACAGTGGAATGAATTGTCTACACTGCTTGTCAGACTATCCGGTATACAGTATGTATTTAATAATGTGTCATTAATCTCTAATATGATACAAGGCACACCATATACTGTTGTTGGTACAAATAGAGATAATGAACCCGAATTGGTTTTTACTCTTCAAATCTATATTAGAAACACAGTATTCGAGACTGGTGGATATTCCATCACGTACCTGTATAACGGACAAACGTACTGTATAGCCTCATATACAGATTATGTACAAGGCATGCTACGGTACTATGGCATCAATACACCTACTGTTGTTGGTATAAATATAGACACATACTATACAAATTCTAGACAAGCATACTATGACATATGTGCAAAGTTTTCGTCTGTTGATATACTAGATTACTACTTTGTTGATACACAGACAAACATGTATTTGTACATATATAATATCAACTCCGTTCCATACATAGCATGGACAAACACAACAACACAACTTACTGTAAATACAATTGGTTAAATATTAATTATTCTTTTCTTTTATATCTGTCTTTATTAGTTTATCGTGTATATAAAAATTATCAGCTAACATATTAAAATACAAAGAAAAAGTATACTCTCGTTATTCCAGTGATGACCCACTGATCATACTGTCACTGATCTCAGTGTTACGCTTATCTATAGGCACACCAAGTATCACACTCGATTGTACACATACACATGCAGATTTTCCAATACTCGTGCGTATCTCGGTTAGCAGTCTGTCAATCTTCTCTGTTACTGTACAACCGGTTGTTTCGTTTTCAAATTCAGTAATAGCCGTCTGCTTCACGTTTCGTGAAACATCGATGCTACTTATAGAATGACGAAATGTAAGTCTTCCTTTTGCAGCTAATGTGAGCTGTATAAGGATCTGAAATGGAATGTATGCCTTCTTGTTATCGTGTGTAGCAATATATACTTTCGGTACCTCTTTTGCACACTTCTTTATTTCTGTTGCAACGCCCACAGATCCAATGTATCTCTTTTTATCGTCTGTTTCAGCTGCAACCAGGTAGTTACTCGAGTAGAACATACCCTCATCGGTGTTTGCAACGTATGCTGGGTTACCAACAATCTCATTCAATGATTTACCAACATCGCTGGCAATTGTGCTCGGATCTCCAAGTAGCAGTAGAACCGGTACCTGGATTGCTTCCTCCTCTTTGAATTGATATACAGTTAGATTCACATCATACGATATGCGTTTTGTGAAATTATTTTCGTATGCACGGGTAGCGGGGCGGGAGTTGCTTGAATTGATTGCCTCCAGCATGTCAATCCAGTTCTGTGTAAATGGATACGAATACTTTGTAACACCACCCTCAGCTGCAACCTTTTTCTTGAGCATATTGAACCACATTGGCACACCGTTTTCGTCCATTTCTTTAGATACCCCAAACGCGTCCATCTGGTGATAGACCATGAGTGCTTCCTGGGCGAATCGTATTATCCAATATCGAATTTGGTCATGTGTTGTGTCACATCTCATTTTCATTGGTGTTGTAGCTGACACGTCCTTGTTCCAAATAGAAAAGATTGGACCACCTGTACCATCAATTGTAAATTCATCCATTGAAAGTGACATCCTCGCTTTTGATGTAAGTAAACCAGTAGAACCGCCAACCTTTACGTCATTTTTTTTTGAATCAACACGCTTTTTCTCAGCATTGATATTAACCTTACAAAGAATAAGTCTTTTCATAAACCAATCGGTTACAGTCTTATCTATATTCCCTGGCATTTGGATTTCATCCAACTCCTTCTGTTTAAGAGTACTGAGAATAGTTCTCGTGCTGTCAATACACACCATGCGCCCATCGACCATTACATGTTTAAGGGGGCGAGAGGTACTAACATGTCGTTTATCTCTGTGTGACACATCATCGGTGACGTCCTCGTATTCATTATCATCGTTGTTATCATGTAAGCGTTTCTTCTGTGACAAACTCTGTGTCTTTGTGATATCCGAGCTGCCTTCAGGTGTAGTAGGTTGTTCTTCCATCTTCGCTTGTGGATTATGTCAGAACCCAATTATAAAACTTTTATATATGTAGTTACACTACGGTAATAGACAAATATACACATACGGTATTGACAAATATGAGACTCTGTGAGATTGTAAATAAGTATAACACAATCTATGATCGTACTGGTGTCAGGTATACAATTATCGCACCAAATGACCGGATATCACTGACACCTTCTATAATTAGACTCATACGTGAGGTATGGAGTGTAATTCATGACCTGTCTAGCTGTGTGTACCAGAATGACGGTCTTGGAAATGAAATAGTATACATTGCAAGGATTATATGTATTGTTAAGTATGTACTACAAATAAAACGAGAGAAACTACTTGGGTTGGATTCCACATATTTTAAACATGTAATCAGGAATCCACCACAGGAGACACTGATAAAAGAATCGTTGTTTGTGATGCGTGGTCTGTTTAAACCTTCCGATATTTTCTTTACAACAAATAGTATGTTGATTCTAATGAGTTCACTTGATATAAAGCATTGTAGGCCATGTACGCGTTTACTAAGTGGTATGAGTGCACGCCAAGTTGGGAAGACGGATACAATACAAATCTTACAATCAGCAGCAATGCTATATTATGCAAGAAAGAAGGGAATAAAAAGTCAAACAAAAGATTATATCACAGATGATTTCCTGTTTGTATCCAAGACAAAGATGATGGCAATGCGTACACTTGAAGATGCCGTAAATCTGTGTACTCGGATGCATGAAGCTGTTTCACTGTCTATTTCTAGATCAAAGAGCTCCATCGTAGCTGATGTTTCAGAGAATGTGTTATTCAACTATGATGCACATGATGTTAATGGAAGAACGTCAGTAAGAGGTAAGCGTCCTGTGTATACTAACATAGATGAGATTGGTACAGCAAAGGATTTGTTTATGACTGCATTCATGCCAATAATGGGTGTACCGTCACGTATATGTATAGCACTTGCAACACCACCTGCAAGTGAGGCCGAGAAAGAAACACTTCGTAACCATTTGTATACACAGTCTAATATGGCAAGTTATGTCGATTTTGTTGATGTCGGCTTTGTCTGTAGTAAATGTAAATCCACAATCACTGACGCACTGACATGTACCCACAAGTTCCATACCATACCCATAATGAAATCGATATCAGAGGTTGTGTCAGTCTATGTTAGACATTTGGACACAAATACTTCACACATGTCCGTGTTGGAAGAGTTTAAGGGGTATTACAATCCATTCAGTACTGATACGGATAGCATATTTAGTACATCGACTGTAGATAAACTAAAACATAAAGACTACAAAAGAGACTGTCTACCACTAAACCATAACACACTTGTACTATCTATAGACCAAGATGGAGGGGGTGGTATGTCAAAAAATGGGTTGGTGCTTTTATCTGCGTATGTTCATAACCATGTAGCATCACATATAAATGCAGAGGATTGTCATATAATCTCTGCGATGGAGTTCTCAGCGAATGATGACAGGGACATATCGATAAATGCAGTTAGTATATTAGAGGATTGCTGTAGACAGTACGATATGCTCCAGCCATATGCGAGTACCGGTTATGTATTATATATTGCTGCAGAAACTAATCACAACAAACGTATAATACGAAACCTACTTGTAGACATGAAAGAGTCATACAGGAAGAAGAATATACGATTCTCAAAGGTGATGTTTATTGTAAATAAATCTAAAGAATCGCGTTTACTACAAAAGAATTATGGTATCAATCATGTCAGTAATATTATATTTAACATCAGAGGACCAGATATGCTTTTTGATATGCTGAAGTGTACAATGTCAATGTTCTATCAGCGTGGTGTTACAGCCATATCATACAACGGAAATACCAGTACATACGCACTTGGTCAGTATGCAAAGATGAAGACGCAGCTAAAGAACATGTTAATTAATTACAGTAAAAATGGCAAGGTGTCTGGTAAGAATAAACATTCCGGTGTGAGTGATGATATAGCATCGGCTTCTTTAATCGCATTCTACGCGTTGTACTCCATAGCTATTTCTCGTGAAAATTCGATAAACTTTATTGATACGAATAATATATATGACAATTAATTATATACGAATATTTGTGTTAATCTTAACACTTGGTGTATTGAATTAACATGAGCTATTTTGGTAATTCTGCTAGCGGTGCAGATGGTGTGCCTGATCAAAACAACAGTGAACTATTCAAAAATATATTAATGGGCGATGGTGAGAGTCAAGATAATGGGATGGCAGTGCGTGGTCCACAAAAGAGATACAGTGATGATAACGAGTATGATAACCGTGGTGGCAACGAGGGTGCTGCAACAGAACAACACAACGGAAATAACAAAAAGAGACATGTAGTCGATAATGGCAATGACAATGACACAACACAAAAGAACAGTACCAACACGGGACATGATGGTAAAAAGAATGACAAACAGAATGGAGACAAAAAGGAAGCGGAGGTACAACAAGATTTTAGACATAGAGTTAAAGTTGTCATGGATGCGTCTGGAAAACAGAATATAGCCTGGGTGAATGCATCTGATAGGGATTCATACACAAAAGCATATCTCTCCAAATTGCCTGAATTCAATACAAATCAAGATGCAGTGAAAGATGTTTATAACAGCACAAGCGACTCTGTGCGCCAGCTTGAGGAAGCACTTGGTACCAGAACAGAAATATATGGTGGTGCTTTTAGTGACTGTTTGAACCGCGTGAACAGCATAATGCAAAGCGAGAATCTTTCGCAAAACGTAAAGGATTCTGTTCTCAGTGCATGTAACGGTGCTATCGATAATATGCTTAAACTCGTAAACTCACAAGAGAAAGCACACAACGACATATTCTGTGAAAACGTACGGCAGCATGTTAAAGCACGCATGCGCCAAGAGGAGTTTGATAAGACTAATACAACATTACTCGGATCCATGACTAACAGTGTCAGAAAACTCTGTGACACACTTTACTATCCAGGCTATACCGACAACCTACTTTCGGCTGTAACTGATAATTTAACAAAAGCAAAGATACTTGAAAATGTCCTTGTTGGTACAATGAATAGTGTCGGTAGAAATGGTATGAGTAAGAAGGCGGCCACAGCTGCTGCCTCTGCTGCTACAGCATCTTCCGTGCCAGAAAAGAGTGACCAATCCGGTTCTGTTAAACTTCCATCTAACGTCCTTAGTTTAATTAAGTAAACATTGGTATATTTATTAATATGTATAATATTTTCTCTTTAGTGTATTTTTTAATAATATAATTACATTTTCTGTAATATTAACACATTAAAATTATAACGAAAATGCTAAAGATTATACCTTTGATACTCGTAATTTGCTACAGATGTAGTGCATATAATATATACGCACAGAATATATACAATTACAACGAAATATATACATTTGATGGTATAGGAGACTGTGTATCCGTGTCATCTTCATATGTAACAATATGTGATATAACAGCAGGCAGTGTTTATTATAATCAATATAGCACTCTCACTGAATGTGTTGCTAAAGGGTGTGATATCACGAGTGATGTCAATGCTGTGTCTGTAGGTGTCAATGTGACCTTTGCTGGATTAAATGAATATATCGTTTATTACCAGGCAGAGTGTATGCCAACGTATAGTGAATGGACTGATTGGGTATCTCTTCCGGTGTACAATGTGCGTTCAACTACAAATAGGTGTGTGATAAGAAATACAAATTATACATGCAACGTAGGTAGTTGTGAGAACGGGATTACCGTCTACGAAAGGTTTGCTGTGATACCAACATCTAGAAATACGCTCATCACCGATGTGTGTAACTATGATTCATCTGAATGTTTTGTTTCTCCTGCAAGTACATACCCATATAACTACCCACCTTTCTTCTTTGGTAGTTCATCACCAGTGACAGACGGATGGACGGTCTATTTTCAAGGATACAACACATCGCAAAGTGTAATATATACGACATACACAATAAATATAACACAGAGTAATATTAATATACTCTCTGCAAATCCATACGCTTATGCTAGTCTGAAAGCAGCACAAGGTACAACGTTTAATGGTAGTGCAACTTGTGCGATATTCTACATCACTGGTAGTAATATATCTATATCCGGGTTCAATATCAGTAACATAATCTGCAATCAACAGGTAAATTATCCGCGCTCCAAATATCCACTTATTGTTATAAACGGTGACAATGTAAATATGTCGTTGGTGCATGGCTTTACAAACGGTGTATTGGCATATATACACGACAGTAATGATGTGTCTCTTGTTGGATGTACCGAGTACGTATCTGGTAGTTTGTCTGTGATCTATAATGGAAACTCTGTTGTTATATCCATGGTATATCCCATTCAATATGTATATGTTATTGGCACAAATAATGGGTGTGGGACCGGAAACATAATTGATGTGGTATTTGGTACTATACTATGTAATATCTATGATTCTACATTGTCCGCTTGTAATTGTGATGCGCTGTCAGTATATGTTAACAGAATTGTACCAACCGATATTAACGTAACATTGATCGGTATTATAGGTGCTGCGATTTTTGTTTCTTTTGTTGTTGTAATAATTGCTGTTTATGTTCATAAAATGAAACGTAAAAAGGATTAGGTTTTTATAGTACTTTAATCTGTTATACGAAATTATATTAAATACACACAAAAAAATAGAAACACAGCTTAAAACATTATAAAATCTAACATTTACATAGAATACAAATAAATGAAGAATACGTTATATGACACAGATGGTACACATTACGATTGTTTCTTGTCGAACTTATTCTGCGTGAACGACGTGTCTTGGTTGCGCAGATTGAAGATACCGTTAATTATCAAACCAATGAAAAAGTAAAGTGGGTGCATGTAAGCAACACCGGTATATGTCATAAGGAAACCAAGCGCAACAACTATATGCATCAGACCAAGGAGAAATGTAATCATTCTTGCCTTCTTGTTCCTAAAATCATCCATTAATTTTGTTACCAGACTTGATGGTGTTTCAATGTTGAAACTAAACAGTGAATAATTACTCTGTACTAGAACAACAAAGTACCCGAAAATTATTATTAGAAAAGGAAAGAAAGTGTAATATTTGTATGTCAAATTGGAAGATGATTCCATTAAACAAAATATCATCCCTAGAATTCCACACAGAAGGAAAGATGCGTTCATTATCTGCCATGACTTAAGATGTATTGACTTGTATGAGGTGAAAAGGTATCCATGTGTATTCTCTACATCATCTATTGAGTATTTGGGTTTTGTGGTTTTATTCATTTTTAATATGTAAGTGCTAACTAATGTTATATAGATATACAGCTTTTATATATAAAAAAGTAGACTAACGTTGTCTATAACACAGCTTACTTCACAAAGGGGTTTGATCTTAGACTGTTTGAAAACCCAGATATAGATGACATGACAGGATAGCGTGTATCAGCGGTACTCGCTGGAAGAACGACATCAATCAGAGTTGGGCTATCGCTTAGTATTGGCAGGCTTTCCTTGATGTGCATAAGAGCAAAATCATCCCTGATCGCTTTACGTACAGCCATGTTTACAGCTTGAGTTGTGTCCATTCCAGGAACACCAATCTTCACAACAAACACGACAGAGTTGTGATAATACCCCAGTCTATTTTCTTCTTCTTGTAATTTAGTAAGACTGACAAGGGTTCTCCCATCAATTTTATATTCTGTTCTAGGATCATGAGCGTTTTCTAATTCTCTGCCAAGGTCTATTATGTTAGGTTTGGCATCTTCTCCGGTTATCTCAAATAATACAGCACACATTGGGGTGGCAGACTGATTACGTATTTCATGATTGATAGTTTCCTCTCTATTATCGAGTCCCATTGCCCCGTTCCTCGGGAAAAGACACGCGTGTGGAAGTGTCAGTAGATTTTTGGGTGTCATATTCATTCCCATGTTAATTGATGTTGCCACTGTAGACTGTGTATTGTTAACTGGTATCACTGTGTCCTGGAATGAGCCATTGGAGTGTATGATTGAAACGATTTTTTCGGTAACACCGAAAACCGGTAATGAATATACTTCCCGCAACAGTACTACCCGTATGTTATCAAACATTTGTTGATTTAAAAAGAGTCGATCAAAGAAATTATTGTGCACTATTTTTCCATCCATAACAAGGTTTGTATTTAGAGTCGATGCAGTGTCGCTTTTGTTTTGGTTTAATATGTTTACACAGTTAGTTACATTAACGTCTGTGCATCTATTGAGAAAGTCATCAATTGCTATATCTTCTATGTTACCTCCTATCACAACTCTTAGAAAACTCTTATATATTTCTTCCAGTGTATTTTTTAACCGTTGATCATTGAGAACCTTGTGTATATCATAGGTAACATCTGATGTTTTAATACCGATTCCATTATTTATATCACACAAAGCTGTGTAGTCTTTACGGAGATATTGTGTAAACATACCCAGATATATTTTTATGTCACGTGTTAGTTGCAACATCATTCGTGCGTCTATTATACGAAACTTTGTTCGTTTCCCACCATCATTCACAAATTCATTATATTTTATTAGGTTATTCTCCGGTGCGGGATCCTTTCGGTAATTTGTACCAGGTTGCATTATATTTGTGAGGGTTGGTACATATATTACTTCACATGGCCCTGTAAGCGAACAAGGTGCGTTTGAGACACCTCGAATTCGGTTGCGCTCGCTGAGGAGTGTCGCGATTGCTGAATTCGTGCGTGGATCAACACCGAATAAACCAAACTCACCGGGTGTGTAGAATCCATACATGTTATTTGCCAACTCATATTGATTCTTCATTACAGCTGCGATTAGGTTCTTAAACATTAGCTTCAATACCGATGTTGACACACCAGGAAGGAGTTTACGTATAATCTCTACTTGTGCAGCCTGGAGACTATTATCGTCTATGTCAATTTTAAATGTCATTGTCATGTTGTATGTAGACATTACAATTGTCTCAACAGTCTCTGTGACAGGTTGTATGCCCTGCTCCGTTGCAAATGGTCCTGCATGGAATTCAAGATCTGCGATATCGCTGCATCGAATAGTTACAGGGACATTTGGAGGAAGCCCATCGACTGTTCTGATATCAAATAAGTGAGGATACTCCACATCAACAAAGTGGTTTGTTACTGTTGTCGTCTGATCAGCGCGTATTATCGCGCCTTTGTCTGGGTGATTGATCAAGGTGAGTGGATAAACCCGACCATCACGCTGCATTCTTGCAGCGCTTGAATTTAGTATGATTGCACGCATTCTTTCAGCGTCAATGCCACTAGCAGTAACTGGTTTGCCGTTAATGCAAAGATCCATGTTACCAGACACTGTATAATACAACACGATAAGCTTAATAAATAACAGTAAATGTGTATAATAAAAAATATGTCATGTGTATGTTATTTCAACGTTGACCCCAATCAGAGTACTTTCCATTCTTGATTTTATCATATCGTGAAGCATATCATCTTTCACCGCGATGATACTATATTGTAACTTTTCCTGTATAGTATCTCGAACATCGCTTATATTATATCTTATATATGTGTATACTGATGTTTCGTTGCGTATATACTGTACAGGTATCTTAATGATCCTACTTCCGACCAAGATGTCAAAATACATGTTGTATTCCGCGTCTTCAATAACGTCATACTCAATATGTGGCTCTATCATTGAGTATGTTATTTTACTGTATAGGTTATTATTATTTGTTATTGTAAATAGAACTGTCTTATAGTCTGATAACCTATCTAATTCAATGTCATATTTGATTAATTCAAAATCAGAGTTCCCAACAATGTGCCATATACTACCAGTAACATTTTTCATTGGTTTGTTTCTTGCATATATATCCATATACCACAGTAACTGTAATATGTGTTTGCTTTTCTCGTTTGAATATATGCCATACTTTTGTTGTGCGTTTGAACTATATGTCATCATGTGTGTTTCTACCGAGTTTAGGGTTGTTTTAAGTTCGATTATAAATATATCTGTTTCTGTTTCTATTACAATATCTGGGATTCCGCATACCATATTCGTATCATCGTAAATCAGTTTGTTACTATACGCAGCGTTCCTGATAGTATCAGTGTTGCATATTTGCGATAGGCTGTCTATTACTAGACACGCTTTCCGAAGGCACAGTCTGTTAAATATTGAACTAGTATCTTTAACATTTAGTTCTTCCAGTGTTATAGTTTCAGTGTTTGTTTTACTGTTTACCATCATTATCCGTGCATATCTCTCCACAGTCTTTCCAGCATCCTTTCCTTTTCTACATCCACCATCTCTTACTATCTTTACATCTTTGAATTTTCTGTTTATTAATGTTGTTATTGCGGTGTATTCCTTTTTCTTGTTGTTTTTGTACGCCATTCTGTTAATTGTTATATTAAAATGTATGTATAATATTACTACAAAAAGAGAACTAAAAGTGTTATTGAAACGATACACATATATGATGATGCGTACAGTTCATATACCGCTAACAGTATAACTAAAATAAACAACAGAAGCATCCTGCATATTTGAATTCTGTTGTACACTGTGTATGTATAACCACTATCACATCTATATACTTCATATGCATATGTTACCATATACAAACTCACTAACACCTGTATTGATGGTAACGAAGTACTAAATGTTGATATTATAACTAGTAACAACAATACCGATTCTATGAATATATAGATGCGGTTTGTTGGTACTCTCCATAACGGTACATCTTCAAATAATGTATTTATGTCTTTAATTCTGATTCTAAATATAACACACAAGAAAAGAAAGACGTACAATACAAGCGGGTACATTATAAGGTAGATATGTTAAATGTAATATAGAGAATGTTATATGTTTATTGTAACGACGACAATTTCTCTATTACATCACGTTTCTTCAATGTAAATGTGTGCTCAGCGATGGTTTTATGTACTATCATACTCGAATTGGCTTTTTTGTTTCTTATTCCGACCATTGTATATAAATATTTACCATCTTTGCTTAAGGTCACTACAAACTCACCAACACATCCGTCTAATGCAAGAACCTTGTTGTATGATAACCAGCTATCTGGTATCTCCTTACTGATTTCTATTGCGGATGTGTATATACATTTATTGTCTGATGTAATAAGATCACAATAGGCAGACATAGTTACTGTATACGATCGTATATACAAATCAACAACGCAATCCCATTTTATTTTATACAGTGTCGATTCCCAGTATGGTTTATCATCAATAAGTATATATCCATCCATTTTGTAATTGTCGTGTGGTGGCATGTCCATAGATTCCTTAATACTACCACATTTATTTATTATATAACTCTTAGTCTTTATTATAGATACCGAAATACTGCCAACTGCTTTCTCCATGCACGCAAAACGTTTACCTGTATCCTCTGTAGCAATACATGTGTTATTATTTGAATATATAATATCGAAAACATAGACACAGAAACTATCATTATGCTCAATATATTCTGCATCGAATATATAAATATCGCTTGTTTCTGTTTTATACTCATTTATACAGCATATCTTCATACCATCCCTAAATATTAGGTATATAGACTGACCATAGACGAATACATAACACCTTTTTCCGTCTGCCTTTTCAGTTATTGCATACACGTTCGCCATCATAGCACGACTCAACCTGTTAATATCGCATGATACTGGTAATACCCATTTTATGTCGTGTATGTTTTTATATCTTCTTTTACATGTTTCGTTTATACACCTTATAAACATATTCGCTATATGATCCGTGTGTATCACATCATAATGTCTGTCAGGTTTAGTATAATACGCCTGTAAATGTGTTACGCGTATAGGAACGCCTCGCATTGCATTAAAATATGTTATGGTGCTTGGTATACTGTATCTTAGGTCTGTATTGTTGTGTTTTTCGGCATAATGGCGTATCATTTCAGTGTATATGATACCAGATCTATTAATACCGTGGCGACAATATATCAAAGTGTTTCCTTCGTGTTCTACGATATTCTTCACAATATCCGCGACAACAGTCTTCGCAGTCTTACTGAACAAGTTTAGATGTGAATGTGTAAACCTGATCGATCTACTACTTAGATGTACTGCAACATCCCCTGCGTCTTTAACCAATGCTATAACATTGTCTACCTTATATTTGAGACATAACACTATTAATGTTTTTGTATTCCATGGGTATATAGAATCTACACTTCTTGGTTCTTTTGCTACTATAAACGTTTTAGACGGTATTAACGGTTCTTTTTCGAATACCGTATAGGCATCTGTGTTATTATAAATGAGTTCATCGTGCAGTCTATTATCAGAATATACACTGTTGTTACTCATTCTTGTGTATGCATATTTGCTACAATAAGAACTTGTTAATAGTAATAATATCTACGGTATCATGTTGTGTACATCCTGTGTGAAGAATCTACTACCTGCATACTATGCCTGTTTGTCTTTGATGAAACAAAAGGGTGTATACATCCTGGACTTTATTGATCACAATATTAATATTGCTTATAGTAAAGCAGAAAGATATGCCTTGGTGATTTATATTGTGATTGTAATATGTACTGGGTATGGATATTCTAATTGTTGTATCTATAATTTACGAGTTTTATTGACGACTAAGTTTTTTAGTTAATTTTAATAAGTAATCAGGAGAAAAAGGAAAAAGACAAAAAAGAAAATAAAGGAAATTATACAACTATTCCTGTTACCATTGCTTGTGTGTATATGAACTTGACACATACGGTTGTTTATTAGACGGTCCTAAATTACCATACGTCATCTGTTTTTGTGTACTAGCAGCATCGATTCCCTGAATATCTCCCATGCCCGGTCTAAGACCTTGTGCAGCAGTCTTAATCCCAGACTCTGTCATTACATGCGGTATCGTACCCGATACATTCTCGATCCTTGCAGTACTCACAAGTCTTTCCCCTATCTTGATACCATGGTTTCTGTATGGTCTGTTAACCAAAGCTGCAAATTCGTCGGCATGCGGTTCATTGTAGGGTATGGTTAATGAAAAGTACGCCATCTCCTGTCTTTCCCTGTAAATATATCTGTTAAATAGCGCACATTCGTGTATATAACAATTAAAAACAATAACAATAACGGAGATAATGATGCTATTATCACACCTGTTTCTCCTATACTACTTTCGTATAACACACTTTTGTATACAACATTGCTGCCTACTATATTTACCATGGGAAGTATCTGGTATTCTTGTTGTTGGTTACCCTGTATCGTTATATTTATATATTCACATATGGATGTATCTGATCCGCATTCTGATTTGATTTCTACTATAGTATATGTATCACTCTTCCCTATTGGACTGATTTCGATATTATACGCAGTGAAATAGTTCTGACACATAAAGGTGATATTGTACCCGATTCTGACTGGTAGTAAACTATACACTGTACCAGAACCGGTTCCGGTATATACAATACAACTATTATCAATATGTAGAATACCAACACAATATCTGGTGTATGCACATATTTTATTACATTCACCGAGAGATGATACAGTACTACCAATAGATGAGTCTGCGTTTATATAAGCTGTTGACGGCTCTGTAATGTTCTCATAGATATATGTAGCATTGCTTCCGAGTCTTGTGATACAATTGCTACAGTAAATACTATTCAACGGTACGCATGGTATTGATGTTGACAGTACCGTATGTACCAGTGGTACTATTAATATCAAGAATAGATTCATATTCTGTTACTGTGTTGCCACTGTATTGTATACATAATAAAGATGTGTGATAATCTGTCTGTTTACGAAAGGGTTAGTGTAGATGAGTTAAAACGAATTGTGACTGTTGGTGGCAAAAACGATAATGAACTAAATGTCAGTATATTGTATGATGGAGTATCTGGCGTTATATATGTATATTTTCAAATAATAGGCGATTGTGATAAGGGGTCCGTTATTCCAAGGATAATTAGGATAGTTGGGGATGATAGATATAATGTTATTATGAAAATTGATGACACTACTATTGAGGTTGTTACTGAGAAGGACGATGATGGTATACTGCCGTATTCCATACCAACAATAACACCATCTTCATACAAAGAGGTTGTCGATGAGATACGTGCAGTACTTCATGGTAAGATACCTGTTGACTTTTCACCGATTGACATTAAGTCGTATGTTCATATTGCACAACGTATGATGCACGGTATCGATTGTAAGGAGACTGATTATTCTGATGTTCTAGACATATCAAGTAAAACAGCACAGTACACAACACATGCATATATCTACTATGAAAATAACAGTGATTCTATTGTTAGAATTACAACTAGTAATATATCGGTAGAATATAGCCCAAGTGAGAGTGGTGATATAACTATACCAGGGGATATCTTTATAGGATATGTAAAGCCGCACACGCGAGTTAAAGTCAAGTTTGATGTTAAACTGGTATTAAATAATAGTCGATACATAACAGTACTCTTTAATACATTACGTACATACACTAGCAATATGCTGATAGATGGCAAGTGTCATAATCCGCATCATATTGAGATAGAGGAATATACCAAGGATGTGAATCTGTACAAACTTTATGAAATACAGGATGATATAGCTGCCGGTGATTTCTCGTTTAACCTGGATGATGACATGTTACATTCTATCCACACTATGTTTAGTAGATTAAATGCAAGTGGTATCTTTACTGATAAGTCTGTATCGAATGATGACGATGTATTAATCGTACCAAACATTGTACCGAGCAGGTGTCCGGACTGTGAGAGTACTTTTTCATACCGTTGTTTTGACGGCCTTTATGACTGTGTTTTCTGTGTTGATCTGTCCATATTTCCAGCACAGTTAAAATCATTGTTACTGAAAATCGGTTTACTTGGATATAAAACAAATCTATGTGTGTCCGAGACGGTGCATACAGTTATTAAAGACTACATACCACATATTCACAATATTGTTACATGCAGGATCAGCACAAGATAAAAGACGATGAATATGCGAGTTTATATAACATACTAACTGTTATATCTATGCGTATAGAGTCCAAGTACCATATTGAAAACACGAACCCGTATAACAAAGAATACAGTAATATGTTTATATCGATTCTAATATCACTCATTTCCTATAGTCATATAACATCTGTCAACTATCCAGAGTGTGAAAAGCTAAAAGAACAGCTTCCAGTAGAGTTCCACAATCTAAACAAAACACCAAACAGACAATATGACGTTACGGAATTTAACAGGATAGTTGAAGAGCAACGTGTATATCTTGGAAGAATGGAAAGACTCCTATCTGGAAACGAAACAAACGAGTTTGTATGTACAGTGTATAGCTTTTGCCGTGATTGTATATCTAGCTATAAAAAATGTGTTGAAGTCTTTGATCCGTTTGTGTATGATAAATTTTTTGATAGTATGTTTACATGATGTTAACTAATGATTTTAGGATTTAATATTAAATAATACAAGAAACAGAATTTTAAATTGTATCTAATAAAGTAATATGATAATACTGAATGTGGTAGATATTATATATACAGTTTCTGTGACATATTCTATGTTTATACGTATGTTTGTACGTCGGTGATTATCCCTTATTATACCTTCGTTAAACACAAGGTATAGAAGTATTACACAATATATAAAGATATGTGATATGTAAAACGTGAATGCAATATTGTAACCAACGATGTTAATTGGCAGTGTATTCTTTATATATAGATAGGAAAGTATAATAAACATTGACATCAGTATAATAGATATTATATTATATCCAGACCTAAACTTTATCTTGTTTATCTCTGGTATTCCTATTTTGTTAAATGTCGTTGTAGTCGCAGTCTCTTCGTTTGGTATGATAGCGTCAGACATGTTTTCTTTTGAGATGTATATATCTTCTTCGTCAGAAATGGATTCGTCAATGTTAAATGTAACGTTTTGGTCATCTACCTCTGTTTCTTTGTGTATCACCTCAGTTTTAACATTGATGCTATGAATTGTGACATCGTCTCGTATCTGTGAAATGGTGTGGTTGTATGATATATTTATGTAGAACAATACCACACCACTCATTAATAAGTAGTATGTATTATCCACACCGATCATAACACTCAGTGTTATATACATCAATAGATCTATTGCTGTTAGGAAATACGTGTTATTAATATATTTCATCCTTGGTGTGTATTCATATGAAGAGTCTTTTATATACTTTACAATGTACCGATATTTATCAAACGAAAAGTAACACAGTAGGATAATAATATAGCTGTGGAATATTAGAACATAGTATATTTTAGTTGTATTTGTAGTCTCGCATATACTCACATCATATGCAATATTACATATTCCAGTAACGTCCCGTACATTTGTACATATATATGTCTTGTACACAAGATTTAAGGATCTTGATATATTTGCGGAAACAATTGAAAGCTGGATTATTACAGAAATAACACACAGTAATATAAATGCGGTTGCTACCCTGTGTGACAGCCTCATTATAAAGTATATAATGTACCTATGGTAATGTAATTAACTGTTTACTAAAAATACGTATACATATAAAACACATAGAATGTGTTTTTTTGCGTCCCTCCTTTATTTCATTTTGCATCATTACGGCGTCTATGATGATCGTATTTCTCCACTATGCAGAAGACTCATGTTCTATACGATATGTCTACCCGTAAGACTCACAATTGGGCTGACCACGATAGTGGTATATACAAAGTATGATGATAACATTCAGATATATACTGCAATGGCATATGGTATTATTTATACTATTAGAGCTTTACAGATATCCTTTGCTTATATGTTTACTACTGCTATGGTTTGGTGGCCAGTAGCGCCGCATATTATTTTAATTATCCTATCAGCCGCGTTTTACTTTATATCTGTTCCTGTATCATATGTGCCTATATATATAGCTGGTACTTTTGTGTTGTTTGATACTGTATTTGGTTTTGTGAGTTTAATTTTTAATAAAAATGCGTTTAGAAATATAAAATATAACAATCTATCTTCGCCTGTTTAAAGATATATATATTAAATCTTTAAAATAGATAATATACAGTATTAGAGATAATATAGTTATGGATACTGGCAACTGTTCGATACTTTAATATTCGATATTGTTTCGAGTACGTTGGACGCAACATAGTCATATACAATAACATTGTCGATGTAGTGCGCAACGGCACCATATTTTACCATTGGGTTTCCACCTATGTATGGAATGTCAAAAGGTTTCGTAATAGGTCCAGCATTTACAGAAGAAACGTGTACTCCATTCACATACAGCGTGCGGTAGTTGTTATTATCATTTGTAATGCAAAAGGTCGTGAATTTGTCGGAATCCATGTAATAATAGATATTAACATCTAGATCTATAGAGTCGGTTTCGTTGATAGCTGTATAAAAGTTACCGTCTTTGTCTGTATAGAGATATAGAATATTGTCAGATGTAGATGCAAATATACCTCCGGGAATGTATTCCGAAATGTCAACACACACAGTAAGACCATCTGATTTAGGCGAAACCTCAACTGGTATCGGTAGTTTTATATGATTGAAAACTGTTTGCTCATTGAGGAAAACTGTTTGTACTGCATATTTGCCAATACAGAACTTTGGTGTTACTGACATAGGAATAAAGTAAACGGGCTCGTCTAGTACACCAATGTTTTCATAGACATTTGTTATATTATCAAATGTTGCAAAATATAACGGTTTTGTATTTACAACACTCGATATACTGTCACCGTATACCAGTGCAACCACTGCTGCAACCAATGTGAATATATGTGTGATTCCCATACCGTTAATAATCTGTCGTCCTGTTATGTTATAAAATAGAATGTCTATAATCTTTATTCATGGATACACTAAGGAGACTGCATGACATTGCTGTGAAACATGATACCGATATATACATACAGGAGTGTGTTCGATATCTGAGAATTGCAGAGGGTATATTCTCTGTCCATGCTAAGCATATTAACAAATATTCGAAAAAGGGCACTGACATTGTAGTACCAGACGATATTACCATTACTATGTCGGAGAATAACAACAATATTACACGGCAGAAGATGTTTATACCGAATCAACTGATGCTTTTTAACGTGACTATGGAAACTATAATTCACGAAAGAAATATAAAGGTGTTGTCGACAATGTGGGTTCTGTTAGTGATGCACATTGAAGAGATAACAATTACACACCATTTCAGGGAAATCGCAAAAGCGTGCTTAAATACAACAATGCACAACAAGTCAGCAATATATATTCCTAATACACTTTTTATTATTGCATGTAGAAAATCATTTGATACTAGTTGTAATAATACATGTAAACAATACACCAACAGATCAAAGTTTGTTAGTATGATCTTTAATGTCAGTTTGTGTAATATATGTTATTATTATAAAACAATATGTGCTATTAACCGTGGCACGAATGAGGGTATAATGTCTATTATGAACATTGTTAAATCAAAGAAGAAATAGTAAGAAAATGCAACATGTCATTTTATTGTATCATAATCAATCTGTGATAAATTTATTTTATATTTTGAAACCCACTCTATCCACTGTTCCTCTGTCCTAAAGATCCATTCATCTGTCGGTATTTTCTGAACACATATACTGCAAACATGTGACCAATAACACCCATTCTTGCTACTATATGTCGGTAATGACGTAAACTTTTTATTCTTTGTGAGATTGCACTTTGGATTTATACAGTAACGTGGATTTATACTATAGTATCTTGCTGTATATGCATCTATACACCCACCATCCATGTAAACCGAGCCAACCAAGTTGGCTTTTGTTACACGTACAGCAGAGTCACAATTAGCACACATTGTAATTAAATATGGTGTGTACTCGTGGTTATTCCTGTTTGTGACTATCCTACAGTTGTGCGTCAATACATGTTTCCGTATATTGTTATTACTATTTAGTGGTGTGTTCCTAGTACGATTTCCAGTAAATGCCGTAAATGCACGGATCATAAACCCATTTATATTTACCGAAGTTGTTGTAGACTGACATGATGTACATTTGCCTCTAATCTCACCACTTTTTATAAAGTGTGTTGTGTCTATTGTTACAATATCCGTCGTGTCTACAGATGCTAACCTGTTATTGTTTTTATTGACATCGTAAGTGTACGACACTCTACAGCATAGGTCACATACTTCTAGTGCATTGTTACATAGACTATAATTGTTATTGTATAGATACCTTCTTCGTTGCGAAGGCATGAAGAAATATTGTGGAGCCGTGTAAATATAACAGGTACGGTTTAGTAATCTTAAAACCACCTTTTCGGTATTTTTTAGTTTGGCTAGGATAATATGTGTTCTGTACCCGGTTGTCTTGTAATTGTTTGTATGCAATATGGATTCGCGCGAGGTGTCGCTGAACTTTAGAATTGATATATCTAACACGTCGATACTACCATAACATTCCTTTGTCGGTGTATACGTTGTTGCCATGTGTATTAACACGGTTGGTATGGTTTTGTATGATGCACGTTCTATCGCACGGGCATTCAATGAACCAGTGTGTGAAATGATACTTGATCCGGATATAGGCTGTGTAACTAACAAGTCATCTGGCATAGCTCTTTGTATTATCGGGCGTTTCGATGTGTTACGAGCAATACTGGTTATTTCGTTGAACTTAGCTACTATATCCTCACATGATTGGCTACTGACTGTACTTTTCTCGATATGCGTTCTTATAAATGTAAGAACAAGTGTCCGACAGACTGACAAAAGAGAGATGTACATATCGTAAGCGTCATCCGATATATCGACCTTAGTATTATTTGTTATCATTACTAAAATGCTTGGTGGACACATCTTACATATACACAACATTAAAGTTGTATACAATGTCTGTGATATCCCATACTGTCTGTCTTTGCTAAAATATATATCATCAATCATTAGTATAATACTGTATATACTAAATCGCGAATACCTCAATATAGTCATACGGTCATCTATCGATATAACGTGTTTCTTGTCTGTGTATAGTGTTGTTGTTGACCCTAATAACATTACTGTGAAGATACACCCAATCATGGATATAACACCGATAGGTAAAACTGGTATTGTATTACTGTTGTATCTTACTATCTGTCGCGACGAAATCTTATTCTGAAACATTGTGAGTATTGTGTGTATATTTAGCTGATTGTTTTCGTTTTGTGTGTTGTACATATCTATAAACATACACGTTGTTATCTCTCCATGTGGTGGTATGACTACACAAGATGCGTCGGTATTTGATGCGTGAACTTTTAATGACATCAAAACTAATGTATCCATAACATACACAATCGATGATATAATTAAATCAGCGTTCACTAACTGCATGTCCCTCACAGAATCTACGACATACATGTATTGTGAGTATAGATAGTTCGCCTGATACAAGCGGTGTCTGCACTCACATCCTATGTAATCACACATATGAGGATATGTACCGACACATGGTAACGTTGGTATGTCGTCTATCGAATCTAGTTCTAAAACTAACAAAACTAATGATATCAGGTATTTGTAGCGGTTACCCACTATATGTGTGACTGTTGTAAATGGCACATGGTCTATATAGGGAGAAATCTTAGTCTTCAATATCTTGACTACATGGTGTGTGATGTTTATATAACTATCAAAAACGGTTTTTGTTTGTTTATCGTGAAGATGCTCTAGTGCAATTTTAATGTGTTTTTCAATATTGTCTCTAATCTCCTTTGGTAGTGTGCTATTTCCGACTATTGTACTAATATCCATGTAAATTCTTATTGCCTCCTCTTTACATCTACATATAGTTTTGCATCTATCACTTGGCATCCCCTTTACACAATCCTTACATTTTATTATTGTGAGTCTCCTTACAATGGTTATTATATTACTATCGTGTACGAGTACTGCTGTTGTGATGACGTCTCCGCTGATGCTGTTTACTGTTCTGGATAGATACTGTACTTTTCCTATTGTAATTGGTTGTGAATATATAGATATTGTATTGTTAGCAGAGTTGGTAACATGATCATTTCTTGTGTCTGAAATATTATACATTACATGTTCATATCCGGTGACTACGTATTTTCCATCAATAATGCTGATACGCAAATAGCGTAGTAGCTCGATAACAGAAATGTAATAATAGCAACACGAGTTGTTGATAAGCACACTTTTTACGATATCAGATTTACTAAATGAGTTACATGTATCACCAACAGATAGTCTAAAATACTTTATATACAAAAGCGAAATCGCGTCATCATCTACGCTATCTGGTACCTGTAACTCATTATCGTTATATCCGTGTATTGTGATCCTATCTTTATTATATAGATATGTTGCTATGTCGTTTAATATGCAAAGTATACATATTTCTATACCATCGTCCATCTGTGTCATTCCATATTTACTTGGCGAGTCTTTTAGCAGTGACACAATACATGCTGCATTCTTGCACTGGTTTTCAGTGTTGTCTGTTAGTATAGATCTTGATAACAAGTCTGAGACTGTAATAATATACACCATTTTACATAGTCTATGATAGTTGTTATCAGTTAGTATAGATGGATCCGATATGTGATATCAAGATTAGCAATCCAAACTGTGTGCCCGAAAAGAATACCGGAAATACGGTACAAACAAAGCACACAGATACAGGAAAAGGTGGTAATACAAGTGTAACACAGAGTGTATGTGATAATCTAAATATGAGCAAGAATCTTTAATATTACATAAAATAAAATAATAAGAGATACGGTATCGGATTTTTTTTTCATATATGTACATTACAGCATGATAAAAATTTAGTATACATTGCCACATTTGTTCTATACATTTCGTTCTTATACTCTACTGTGTATTCATATTTCTTCTCTGTTCTGTGTATGTTCAGTCGGATATCGGCATTACAGTTACTTTGATCTGTATCCTGTGTCTGTGCATTTGATAGCATACATTCTGATATAATATCTATACCAGACGGATCAGTTACGTAAAGTCTTGATAATACATTCTTGGTACGCTCGAATGGCAACAGATTCCTAGCGTCTGAATATGGGTTCTGTATAATATTGACGGCGCATAATGATTTGTATGACCCTGTTACTGTCAGTATAAGGATCATTGAGATGGCTATTTCTGGTGTGGTATCACTCATTGCAGCTAATATGGATATGTTCTGTCTAATAGTACGTAAGCTGTAAACACTCATGTATTCCATATTTGTACTGATAGTCATATCGTGTCTTATCAGATCCGGTGGTAGTCCGGAGACTATATGGGGTTTAGCTTCTACAACAATATAGTGATCACTAAACCTTTTGTAGTAATGACAGTTTAATGTAGTGTACTTTTTGTCTACATCCTGTATCCGGGGGATGTGATCTAATACTTTACGTCTTATATAGTGTCTGTTAAATCCTTTTAGTAGCATGTGCTTTAGTGCTTCTTCATCTTCGCTGTAATTGTCTGGGTGTGATAACTTTATTAGACTGTATGGTATGTATACGGTATACATATAATCGGTTAGTTTATCGACTTTGATTCTATTACTTCCGTCACACATGTGTGTTTTTATATATTGGTTCTTGTAGTATTTACATTCGAGTAGAACAGTCTTTATATGGTCATATGTATACATGTCCGGTATATTATTGTATCCCAGATTTCTCATTAAAAGTGTTACAATCGAACATAATTTCTCAATCACACTTATTCCGTAATTTAAATCTATATCAACAGTAACTGTTATACAGAAACCGTCGCTATCAATCGTGTCACTAGTTATATTAGACATGCTACACACAGACGATAATAGAATATCCACATTACCGAGGTAATGCATTACAAACCCGTTAATATCTGTTAGATTCATTCCTTTGGAAAAGAATAATATAAACATGTCACTTAGATTCCTATCTATCGCCATTGATAACGGACTAGCATTTACTTTGTCTGTTTTTATCCCATCAAGGAACGACTGGGATGTAGAACCCATCACACGGCCAGGTATCGTTTCTGTGATATTGTGGTTCGGTTCAAATAATATTCTTTTCTTCAATAATGTCTCGTGGTTCTTGTTACACATTCTTGTATGTGCAAATGTGTAATTATCTGTTATATTAAAAACGTATGATAGATCCTCTACTACATTCATCGCTGCAGTATACTGGTATCCGATACAAACTCTGTTGTTTATTGTATGTGGGTGTAACCAGTACACACAATATATATACAGATTACATGAAAATGGGATATTACTGTTATGCGACGGGTCATTTAGTTTCCCGTACCATGTTGTTATAAACGGTAGATATATCTCGTTGTAGTAGTAGTTTTCGTTTGTGTCGGATGCAGTGTCTAGTCTTACAGATTCAGCCATATAGTATGCTATCTGATCTATTATTCTAAATGGCGCGTAAGCAGACGTTGGTCTTATTATATTGTTTAGCATGTATGTCTGTATTGCTGTGTGTATATCTATAAACTCTTTGCTGTTATTGTATTTGGATAATCCAGAAATGTCTGCATATAATGGAACTGCCTCTTGTATAGTAAGCTGTGGATCAACATTTGCTACTGTCGATGTAAAGGTCTTTTTGCTTTCACTAGCATATATATTATATGCATTGTCGTATCGTATCACCATACAATACAACAGCTTTCTCATGTGATAACCAGGTCTGCGTATCTCTTCCGATTTCATTGTTTGTTGTTTCGCCATTTTTGCATATCTTGTAGCATCTGTCTTTGATACACCTGATTTTATACACCCTGTACTGCATGCCATTGCTATTACCATTATTGGGTTCAAAATAGATCTGCTTATACATTCCTCGATAAAGTCTTGTGATAGTGGTTGCTCGTTGTATATATACATGTCAACTGCATCCTGTTCATATACCACGGACATATTTCTATCGTAGTCAGGTATGTAATCGCTTATACGATTTTTGAGGCTGTGTGCAAATTTCTTTATCTCCCTTTGTACCATTATACATTTTGTCACAAACTGGCTCATAACTGTGTGTGATGACATCTTACTTTTGTATTCCGTCATATATAACATGTGTAACTCCTCTTTGCATCTGTGTGCATATTGTATAACATCCTCCCTGACATTATTTATCCTATCGTCTACTGGCATACATGCATCATTGTATGTTGCCCATATCCCAGCAATAAAGTATATATTACCAATAATCGCATTCCTTGCATCGAGGGGTGTACTTGCATTATGTAGATATTCGTATAGAACATGAATATTACTTTCTGTAATAGGTAGTTTCACCTCTCCACCTGCAATTGCAAAGTCATTGTTAGGTGATATAATGTCAACACATGGCATACATATTGAGATTAATTCGACACCCGTATATTGTTTGTTAGCATCGATAACAACTCTCTTCTCCAGTCCTGTGAATACATAAATATTCTCCAGTATATATATAACCACATGATGTGGCACAATTGGTGACATATGCGCAGACATTATATTTAGCGATATTGACACATATCCATTAAATCTAAATGAGACTCCACCGGAAAGCAAACGTTGCCTTTCAGCGTAGTCATCGTACAGTAATTTCGCTATATACGTGGGTATTATACGAATATTTAATATATCGCCATCAAAGTCCCAGTTATACTTTACATCAGCATTGGATATTTCGATACACTTATTCAAGTGTTTCTTAACATATACCTTTATTGGTAAAAAGCCAACACTCAACATCGGATGTCTGAAAACTAATATAATATCGCCATCAATAATATCTCTTTCTATGTATACTATGTTCGCATTGATATAATTGTCAACTGTACTTTTTGGTGAGAGTTTGTCACCATTCCTAATAAGATACCACATACATTTGATGTTATATATGATATCGTTTATCGAATCAATGTTATGATCTGTCACTGTTGTACAAGTATTTCTGGAGTCACATATTACAAATATATCACCACATACAGGACTACATTTTATTATACGTTCATATTTACTCTTGCTGTCAATCCATACCTTTTTTATCTTTTGTTGTATAAATAACGTATATAGTGTATCATCTGTTATTTCGTGCCGTGATGTGATAATAGATGCATCTTTTGCCATATCAGGTCCCATATTCACATGCATTTCATGGATGGCTGTTATCATGGCTCTACCGGTGTTGTGCATGACAATATCACATATGTCGTGAAAGGGTGAATGCTTCCCTGTACCATGTGACTGTATAAGTCTGTGTCTGTGTATGTTAAACTTTGTATAATCCAACTCGTTATTTTTGCCGTGTTTCCTTGTTTTCTCAACATAGTTCTTCAGTTGTTTCTGTGCAGTTGCAGGACCACAAACAGGTGATATATCTTCACCCGATGTCTTCTCTATTGGGTTGACTGCACCAGTATATACCTCTGGCATGATATATAGTTTGTTTGTCATGTATGCATCTGCGATATCTACACCAGTTGTGACATGTATGTTAAGATGTTTATAGATCGTCACATGTATAGCATTCAGGAATTCATATACATCGAAACCGCGAAGCTGTATACATTCAACTGTAGATGTAGATATCTTATACTCTAATGTGACGCAATATGCTTTATTCTTGTTGTTCTTTACAATATTGCTTATATTTGTCTTTCCGCCTGTCGCCTTTCTCCTGGGTTGGTGTGTGTCTATCTTTACCGATACACTAGAATCAAAACATCTACATACCGTATGTACACCGGTACCTACATTATTATCAAATAGAAGCTTACATTTTACACATACCTGCTTGAATATATTCCTGACAGTGCTCATTGCACACGGCTTTATACAGTAGTCCGGCATCTGTATGATATCGTGTTGTAGTCTATCAAGCACGCCACCATCTGTTGTCTGTATATCGTGCCTCTGACCTGTTTTTATATATATATTATATTGCATAAAAGAATGACTGATGGTGTACTGAGAGATTTAAATGATATGCTTGTTACCTTCTGTAGAGGGTACAATATTGATATTAGTGACATATGCTCTCAGGGAACCGCTAAGCGTGTTTGCAATGCCATTAAACGGCAGACCATTAGAATCTCTGCTGAGATCCATGAAACTGAATGTACCGATAATGCAGATATACTCTTACAGTGTATATCAGTCTGTTACAGGGTTGTGATATCACCAGGTGATCACACAGAGTTGTATAGCTGTATTATGAACAGGCGATTTATCTGCATGTTTCTGGATTGTATGGTACGGTATGAGATGGATACCGTTATGTCGGAATATAACTATGTGACATTACTTATGGACAAGCTTACTAAAATTGTACCAGATATATATTCTGTTATATTTAAGTATTCTATTGTTGACAATGTGTATTATAGGTTGGTTTTTAGATTTAATAGGTATGTAAAGATGTGCAAGGAAACAGAAAATCAACTACTGGATATGCTAAATGTAAATAATGTATCGATAGATAAGGTTGAATTAAAAAGGGTTGTTAATGATATCAACATAAACACATACGATAGAGCAAACCAACTTGTGTTTGTATACCGGATTCTTGTTAGATATAACAATGATGTATTGGATACACTGATTGATGACACAAGTATATTACGCGAATACATAGAGAGTGTGTCTATATGATCTCTCTTTTCAGGTTTTCATAGAATCTATTGTATGTTTTGCATTTATTATCATTCGTCCCGGTTGCCATTTCTAACAGTATATTTTCTAGCTCTCGATTCAGTGTGTGAAAACCGGCGTATTCGTGATGTTTCCATGCAAATAAGATATCACCCTTATTATTGTAATCTATATATACAATTACTTGAGATACCTCTATGGTGCCAACATCTTTTCTGTAGATTCGATCAGCGGAATTTTTAAGCGTTACAGAATCTAATTCAGTATATAATCTATAGTTTGTATCTGCATCATCGCATGAAATCCCGTACATACCAATACGGTATACCTTTTTCTTTTCGTCAATCTTTACTTTTTTTAGTTGCACATTACGTGCTGTTTTGTCAATATATTCATATATAAGAATCCGTGTGTTGTTATTAAACTCTAAACCACTAAGATCAATCTCTGTTAGAGCCATTTCGGTGGTAATAGTTAATATGTTACTTTAATTATATATATGTATATAGGAGTATAAAATATATACCAGTGGTATATATTATTCCAATTCATCTTCACTGCTATTGCTACTATCGCCACTAGAGGCAGCTCTAGTTCTAGTTCTAGCGGGAGCGGCAGCGGGAGTGGCAGCGGGAGTGGCAGCGGCAGCGGCAGCGGCAGCGGCAGCGGCAGCAGCAGCGGCAGCAGCAGCGGCAGCGGCAGCGGCAGCGGGGGCGGCAGTTTTACGATTTCTTGCTGTAGTTTCAATCTTTCCAGTATCAGATGTATCCAATCCAGGCAGATCATAATGATACTCATTCTTCATATAGTCGAATATTCTGTTTATCATTTTTATTTCATCTTCGTATGTAACTATTCTGTATCCAAATGGTATTTTTGTAAGCGGTGTGTTAATATACTCACTATATTCCCCGTGTATACATGTGTTATATGTTATTGTAGTGTAGTATGATTTATCGCCACCTTCGATGTTATTTGCTGTTACTAATGGTATTATCTTAATCATTGGGTTAAATGTGTAACCGTGTCTCTCTCTGAGGCTGTTACAGTATCTAGTCCATGTATCGAGTATTTTAGTATCTTTACGATCTCCTAATGTATTATGGGTAATTGTATCTAACTGTATATTAAATACATTCTCAGTCATACACAAAGCATCATACAACTTGTATCCATTGTCGAGTTCCAATATATATTTTTCTTCTGGAAATTCATTTGGGTGTAAGGCGATATATGTCTGTATCGGTTTCCCGTTGTGTATTATATTTGCTCTATTGTATGCATTTGCGATCATAAACTCGTCACCATACAGTACTTCGCATATAGGGATAACAATATAAGCAGCTTCGCCATTAATTTCATCGTGAATTTTATCAATTTTGTATGCATTCTTTCTCGTATCCTTTTTACATTTAACTGTGTGTATTCTACGATTATCTAGTAGTACAAGTTCTGTTTCACTGTATCCTATGTAGTCCGGTGGTGCACTTTTTCCGACACTAAAATCGTGTGGATATATATATACAGAATTCTCTTTATTCCCTTGGTCCTTGTAAATCTTATACACTTTGAATCCCATAACAAGGTTCGCCTGAATGTTGTCAATACGTGGATCCCGGACAACAATATATTGGTCTTCCTTGCTGTTAAATTTGATGGTTGGGTAGTTTTCAATAACTACATTCGGTGGGCATACAACCTGATCTGTGATATAAAACACATTCGGTACACCGGTTGGTTGTAAACCACATATCAGAATTTGGCTTACCATCTGGTTTATTGATCTAACAACATCAGATGTACTTATTGGCTCATCTTCTAATTCAGACCCCCTTATCTGTACTCTTAATTGTTTACATGTTAACATATAGATCTTAGCGAAATAAATATGCATAAATTCTCTGAAACTACAAAGTGGGAAAATATAATCTTTTTTCTTTATTCCGTCAATAATATTACTTAGTTGATCAGGTGGTTTCTTGTCTTCTGCATTCAATGTGATAGAGATGTATCTATCTTTCACTTCAGTTGATCCATCTCTGTCAATTTTGTTGTATTTAGATAGATTTGTTTTACCCATTACAGGAACAAATATTCCACGATCTTCGCTGATATTAAATTCAAGAGTTATGTCATCAAACTGATTTTTATATTGTTGTTGTTTTAAGATCGAATCTAGGTCAAACATATTAACTATTACATGTAGTGATGGTGCATGTATGTTATATGGTTCAGGCGTCTTTACATTTAGAGCTTTAAAATCTGGTAACTCTACGAGTCTGTGGTGTGTTATTTTATTCATTTTTGTTTGTTTAATTAAAATCAAATGTTATAAATATAAATGTGCATTATATACTATATTATATAAACCTGGTAGGTTTTGAATCTATTTGTCTTAGTATCATAATAATATCTTGTGTACTCATGTCTTCAGTATCAATTCTCTGGCTGAGCATTCCGAGTAGTTTAGTACATAGTTGTCGTTTTGTGTAGTTTAGAGATATCTCGCAATTCATACAATGTCGTTTTGCTAACTTTAACATGTTCTTAATTGATACCTCAGATACTGATGTACTGGATATTTCGTGTGGCTTTTTATTGACTGGCAGTAGTCGCATACTTTCTAGATCCATCTTTACCATTGCAACAACTGCTAGTGATACACTATCCTTGTCGTATGAGACTTTATGTGCATTTTCCCTTGTCCTAAGTAGATATGTATAGAGATTGGACATTTTAATTGGATCTGTGTCATTTTCGTGGCTAATTAATAGTAGACATATTGCACATGGTCCATCTTCATCTGATGTCGATCTTTGCAGAATATTTGTTATACCAGAATGTATTTTATGTTGATGTTCGGATATAGAACCTACATCCCCACTCTCGTTTATGTCTAGATCTAGATTTTCCATTACAATGTGTTATTGTTTAATATGCTATCTATATATTTTCTTTACTGTGTGTTCTTCGCAATCTCAAGCCTTAATTCCTCTGGCAACAATATATCGTTAAGCGTGTTATTTATATCGGCCATGATACGCCTCTTTGTCGTATCTTCCACGTCTAGTGCATGCGATAGAATATGTATAATAGTTGAGACGTACTCATTCAACGTAGATATAGTAGCAGAGCGGTGTAGTACAGACTCGCGTTCACTGTTATATGCATTTGTAATATTATTAATCGCCGGTATTCCAAGAATACCATATATAGTCTTTAATATATTGTCGTACAGTTTTGTTAACATATTGTCGCAGTTTAGTTGTGCTGTCTGTATCGGTTTTATATCCTTTTCAAAACTAACCCTTCTTATTAATGCAATCTGCTGCTCTATCTCAGGTAGCGTGTCCCCAATAGATACACCATTATTACCATCTGACGTATTCCTAATCACTTTTGCTGCACTCTCTAGTATACTTAGAAATTTTTCGATATTTGAATTGTTTCCATCATTCGTTATTACATCTGCTTCATTCAGTCCCATACTGTGTAGGACTTCTATAGGTGTTGAATGCTGCTCTAAAAAGGATGCTTTGCTGTTATATGTATCCCTCCGAGTAGAATTATTTTCAATTAGTTTTAACATTTCGATAAGATGTGCAACAACAATACACGGTGGTGTTGCGTATTCGCTATTTATATAGTAGATGTTTGTTAGTATGTCAACTACACGTGGGGCTTCTGATTGTGACATTGGTTCAAAATCTGCATTTATCAATCTTTCATTTACTCTTTTCAGATATTTACTATATGATTCATTGAAGTGCAGATCCCCCCTATATGTAGAGTGACAACATTTCCTGACCTCTTCAGTCACATCTTCCATCCTATATATATGTCGCGACTTATTCTGATTGTTTAACTTCTCTATTATCCGATTCACGGTTGTCTCGTTACCATCGTTATCGATATTCTCCCTACTATCACTATTGTTCTCACTGTTTGTATTACCGAACTCGGTGTCAAGATCGTCTTTTGTAATACGTACTGCAGAAAAGCCGTGTATCATTCTTGATAATAATACGCTTGTTATTACAGATTTGTTTGCATTGAATACATCACAGAACTGTATATTGTGCTTCATGTCTAGCTGCTGTAGTACTGATGTTGATATTTTTATTACATTATTTAGGAATACATTTATATATGGATTTGTCCGAGTGTTGCTTATCCAGTAACGCACCCTTTCTGCGTTCCGTGGAGAGTAGTTTACATCGTACCTAGATAGTTTGTCAAGTAGTGTGTCATACCTGTTGTAACCAATATTATTATTAGTACTGTCGCTGCTATAGTAACACAGAGGATCTATTATATTCCTCCTTTTGTTACCCCTTTTTGAACACGTACAGAAGGTGATCACACCGTCACTCATAATATGTATATTCACAAAGGGTTTGAACTGTTATCTTTTGTTATCGTATACGCGTATATATTTAATGGAACATATGCACAGTGGACACAAAACACGAAGAATGTTAGCACAACGTCTATTAGTATTAATGGTGATAACCCTGTATTATACACAGACGGTGTATATAGTCAAGTATTAAGTTACAGTGATATTATTCACAATGTACGCGTGTGCACAATCGAAAGTGGACGTGTTGATATATTCTGTACTGCCCTAACACCAAGCTGTAAATGTATAATATGGAAACCTATATTATTGTCATATACACCACTATCTACGGTACCAGTAGTATACAGTTACGACGGTGGATGTGCAAATATTGTATTCACAGGTGACATGTCTCCTCCCAATGTCACATTTATAATAGAATGGAGATTAGAGATATCGGATTACATACCACCAAGTGTAATATACTCGGTGTCCGGCCCTACAGATTTCCATATATTTCAGTTATATAATATGATTCGCAACAATTTAAAATGTCATTCAGAATATACACACCAAACAAAACTAGAACAAAGTATCACAGTCTATAGGTCTGACATCCCTGATAAAACATACTACTCTGAGAAATACAAAGAGTATGTTGCCATATTATTTAGTGTATTTATCCTTTATGTTGTTGTTATAGGGAGTGTCCATTTCTGTTAAAACTAGAGTTTCTCGTGTGTGTTTATATATTCATTTACTGCCTCCTTGAATATAGACGTATACGAGACATCTCCTATCGAGACACTACTACATTGTCGTGACTGCTGATAATGCAACATTGGTTCTAATCTCTTTTCTGATAAAAGATGGAGGCTCTTGTATTCTGGATTATTCCTTTTGTGTTGTACCTTGCAAAACTCAATGTACTTTTTCATGAATATAGAAAGCAGTTTAACAATATATAGATATTTTGTACACATTACTATGTTCGTACCATTCAGTTTAGACTGTTTGTTCTTTTGATCTACTATACTCTCTTTGATCTTACCATGAAATATTTTAAACAGATTAAAGAACGTCTTATACTCTTGTGTCTCGTATGTTTCACCGTCTGAAAAAAATATGTAACAATACTCCTTCATACCCTGTTCCCCTGTTAGTGCAATAGACACCATAGAATCAAAATCTATATAATTCCTCCCATTAGATTTCGTAGACGAGTCCGATGCTGAACGTTTGGCGCTATTTGTACGTTTTACGTACATCTTTGTGTTGATGTCAATATGACAAACATCCTCTTTTGTTATAAATGGTATATTTGTGTGTGGACACAATCCGTCTAGACCATACCGTTTTGATACAATGTAACATGTATCGCAGCATACATGAGGAAGATTGTGTACACTACATATGTCTATACCCATCTCAGACTGTGTAAGTATAGTATCTGTACAACAACATCCAATCTTTACTTTGTTCATGTCATATACAAATTCGGTTGTGGTATTCTTTAATACAGTAAACAAAAAGATAAAAAGGGTATAACTGAAAGTGAAAACATTAGAGTATCTATAGTTCATAGACACGGATATCTCCATTCTTAGATATTTCAATTCTTACCGAGATTGGTTTATCCTTTGTTGTTGTGTCAGCACTTGCTCCCTCGTCGTTGTTTCTTTTCTTCTTTTTCTTTTTGTGGTCTTCGTGTTGAGTCAGTGTAGTCTTTTCGACTTCACTGTCGTCACTTTCATCTGAGTCCCTTTTCCTGTCGTTCGAGTGACTATCTACACTAGACAGTTCTTTATTATTGGAGTGCTTCTTCTCCTTGACAGCGTCATCTTCGTTGTCTCCTTCATGTTCATCGATGATAAAACTGTCTCCATCTCTCTTTGGAGATATGTTCTGACATCGCACAAGTCTGTTGCCAGTCTTTGTATCGACTACATATCGATAACACGTGAACTTTTGTGTGTTTTCACCTCTTGACTTCAGACGAAAGATCCCTGCGTTATAGCTTGTTGTTCTTTTGCTGTATGGTGTCTCTCCGTATTTGAACTTGTCCACCTTTTCAACGGTGTATTTTCCAGAGTGCACCTTTACGATGCATCCAGCATAGACATGTTGCTTTTCGTTAATCAGTATAACATCGCCTGTCTTGATAAAGGCAACTTGTTCTGTGGCAGCCTTCTCCTTTACAGTTTCCTTTTCGTTCACATCCTTCTTATGACTGAAATGTGTAGGTAATGATCCAATACCGGAAAGTTTTATCGGCTTTTTCGGTGTGGTTTGCTCTGTGTGTACATTTTCATCGAATGGTCCACGTGTTACAACATCATCTTTATCACTATCATTGTCACTGTTATTGTTACTCGAGTCGGTTTTATCAAACAAGTTCTTAAACATGTATATTATATTTCCTGTAAATGCAGCTGACACACACACACTCCGACTGTTGAATATGATTATATCGGTTTCTCAGGGCGTTTTCTTAAATATTAGTATACGGTATTCGGTGTGTTCTAACGGTATCGTTTGTATACTATTTGATAATATAACGGTATGCGACTTTAGTGTTATATTTAATAATAGTGTATTTAATGGTTATGGTAGAACGTGTTGTTGTGTGTGTAAATACAACACACCAATATACGACTATGACTGCCATATACACAAAGCGCATACATTTCTACACAGTACAAACTGTATGACAGATAGGACAAAACCACTGGATGATAATGTTATTGCTGAGAAATATAACATGTTGTATCGTATAGATGTGAGTAGTCTGGAATATACACAGTATGACACATTTACGAAATTAAAGGATATGATTGAAGGCGTAGAACATGTTCATGACTGTAAACTTCTATCTATGTGTATACCCAATAGCAGCTTACTGTACAATGTATTGTGGAACTATGCTAATAACACAGAATGTAATTTATCAAGTAATGTGTCAATGTTATATACAGGATATATTCTGTTAGAGGTACAGTCTATTTTAGATAACGGTAATACACGACTTGCAACCATATTCCACACTCGCTGTATAAAACCCAGGCACATGAATATATATAAACACAACACTAATAATAACCAGTGTGTCATCCTATGTAACGACGACATTGGTAAACATACTACGAATGTGGTATTGTGTGCCAAGATGGTGGATACGTTGATTTCTCTTGATGTAAATACGTTATTACACGAGTATGCCGGCATTGGTAATCCAAACGCTGATAGTGTTATAGGTAGTATATATGAGCATAACACCATAAAGCCAGTATGGGTGTCAGACAAAATGTATAGATGCATAAGAACATTTGTATTCTATAGTATTGTGCATCGTGGTGCATCGGTTACAGAGCTGCAGGATACAATCAGGATGTTTTATGAAAGGAATAATAGCGTTATGATTATACATGTTTTAATAGTCTATATAATCTCGATGTATCTTTCTGGTATTTATAGCTCTGCTAGTGAACAACTGATACACAAGTTCTCTGTAACGTCTGTTGCCTTAGTGAATACAAAAATAAGCAACATGAATAGCATACACCGTATACCAAGGGACATGTTAAATAAAAGAGGTATTACACATGCCATTGGTTTATCAAATGGTATACTATCCAATCGTTTCTCGTTAACCGATAGACGGCTACTCTCATTTAGCTACGATATGAAAATGCTACACAATTGTGAAAATGCAACAGTGTGTTTACCTGTTGTGTTTTATGTTATGTACCACAATGATGTGCATAGCAATGATGTCCAGTACAGTATTGACGGTAATTCTGTATTAGAGTGTTCTGTGTCAACACCATTTTCTATGGATGGTATTTCAAAGATAAGTATATCACTTTTGGAACGGCTGGCTGATAAATGCTGTAAATGTGTTACTAGTTGTGATAGAAAATATGGTACTAAACAATATCTGGTAAAATTAGACTTTGATTATATTAGGTTAAATTCGTATATGGTTTATTTATTTTAATAATGGTAATCTAAATAACCAAGAAAAGATATTAAAACACAGAAAAAATTGTAGTGTACAATATATTTACTTTGGGTTAGGCTACAGTCTCAAGTTGTGAGATTATAGATACTCCACGCATAGTCATTATAATAAGTATTGTTACTAAAAGTGCTAAGAATACATAAATAACAATCATTGCTATTGAAAATCCGTGATTCCAGCTAATTTTTCGGGAAACATCGTTTGAGACAGATGATGACTTGTGTGTGACAGTTGACAGGAATGTCGGTAGTGTCACTTGTTGTGTGACAGCAACTGCTGTATCTGTCAATTCGAAACACGTGTCATTGCAGTTAAAACTAGTTGTAACAACCATAAAGTCATCTGACTTCTTGCATGTTGTATCGTTTACTGCATTAAACACATCACCACTCGGGAGGAATACGTCATATCCAGGTGCTACATATAATACACCTACAGGATAGTCGTTTGTTGTATATGGATTGCATGATGTTGGATATAGAGTATACCCGTTTGTTAACAGCGATATATCTTTATCTCCCTCTGTAAAATATGAAAGTGTACATGTTGCATAAAGTGTTGGAACATTGATATTCGGGTACAGAAGCGTGCTGATACGGTCCGGTGTATCTACATCCTGTGTTATCTCAGATCCAACCTTGTTTGCAGGAATGCAACCTGCACTGTTGTATTGCTGTATTGTAAGTTGGTTGCCACTACATGCAATAGACGCAGACGTTGTTTCCATTTCTATGCATTCAGCCATATGGACATACAGCGATGTAAGCATCTTGTTACCGTTGATAACATTTTCTGTGTACATAATAACCATAGAGTTGTCTTGGTCAGGTGATGGACACACATAGTCGAACAACGAAGGACTGGACGATGCAGAAATCGCAACAATAGGGAGGAACAATAGCCACAAAAACATTCTCTGATTATTTATATATATTTACCATAAAATTGCTTGTTATACATATTGTTAAATATATTATATTAAAAATATGGTTGTATTTTAGTTTTTGTCTTCTACAGATTTAATAATGCAATAGTAATAATAAACATCTAACTATACACAGTTATGAAACATGTGCTGCCATTGTAGTAAGTAACAGAAGAAGATATATTGCAACCATGAGCCAGTTAGCTACAGCATTTACACTTGTCACTGTGACTGGTTTGGAAACTGGTTGGTTGTAAAATAATTCATATGTAACCATGTCTGCTGCTGCCTGGGTGGAGGAAACATATGAAAATGCAGATAATCCGGCATTCTCTGTGCAGAGCTGTGTGGTTGTATTATATTGTGTAGATGACCCGTCTGTGTCAGATATGATAAACGTGTTTGTACCGCCAAAGTATATATAACCAGAAACATTGCTAAAGAGTGGATAAAGTGGGCGAAATGTGCCGGAAAGACCATACACGACCTGTGACGGCGATTGTGCTGCTTTTGGTGACGAGACACATGCTCCATCGTAGACACTGATAGACTCTGTTAGTGCATCTAAAACAGAATCAGAGAAACTAGCACGTACAACATTTATTGAACACGCAACCACGACAGATACATTAGTTTGATAATTATCGAAGCTAACCATGCTGGATGATGTGTCCAGAGTGTTTTGGTAATATGGTGCACCGACACACGATGGGGTGTGGTAATACTGATATGTAAACTGGTCGTTCTCGCATTTTCCCTGCATGCTACCACCAGGCATTTGTGTGCATGATAGATCGACATACGACAGGGAATTGTATGCGGAACCCACTGAAGGGTATGTAGCAACATAGAGGCGTGTAGTTACGCGCTGGAGTGGTGAGCATGAAGACACTACATATTCTGAGAGTTGATACTCCACATCTGCGTGTGCCCCACCGAAAAAGACACATCCAACAATAAAAGCCAGTAATATCATATTATTATATATATCCCTACCCCTTTATTAATTGTGTGTTATAGGGTTGGTTATATATTATATATAAAAACAAAAATATGCGATATCAACTAAATGAGGTTTCGTTATCGTTGTTTATCACCTTCTTTGTGATATATATCGCCTACAATTCTATTATAAACCAATTGAACGAGGCACGGGAATTGACAAAGTGGTCGTGGATTGTATGGACAGTTTACTATGGGTATATGGCGCTATATGGTACTAGACACAGCACTGTTATGATGGTTGTCAGCATGTTTGTAGCATCGATGGGATTGATAGTGGCGATTGGTGTTTCCATTCTGTTCTTTCTACATGCATCTGTTATACTAAACGGGATCTCTCTGATTGGTATTGGCGGTGTCTTCATTATAAATCTTGGTCAACATTTTCTCCCGCCAGTTGTGTTTATGTATTATGTATACTACTACAGGAGTCTTTTCAATCTATACAATAGAACCGTGTTTAGAAATTGTTATCTATCTGCTGTTGTTCTATCGTGTAGCTATGTGATGTTGTATATATTGTACATGAACGCACCTTCCGTATACGGTGTGTCTATTTCATTATATATGTTTATATGGGCACTACCCCTAATATCATGTGTTGGTATTTATATTTTTGTTTCTATAATTTCAGGTACGTGTAGTAAGGTATTTTAAATGTTTAATATTATTTAAAGATTAAAAACAGAATGAACATTAAAGTGTATAAAATATACAAATATTATTTATTTCATACGTCGTTCTTGTCTTCACTTTCCTCTCTAACTACATCCTCATCATCCACCTTCTCATCTTCGCCACTAGTGGATGATGCGTCGTCGGGGTTTTCAAGTGTAGTAATAGCATCTTCGTCATTAGATTCCTGTTTTTCTGTGTATACTAGTATTATGGTGAGAGTCATCGTGGATGTTCCGGGGTCTATTGTTATGTGTGGTTGATGGTCTATTTGGTCATCTGAACGAAAGTATGCAACAGCAGATTCACTGTGTATGTATGTTTCTAGATTTGATATCTTCTTTGTAAACTTGTGTGGGTCGATTTTTGAATTTACATTACCACTTGCGATACTCATGGCGTGTTCAAATAGTTCATTGTTGTGATCATCAATCTTGTCTTTGATATGGTTTGCACTGACTGGATCTGGGGATGTAATAGTAAATTCGCTGATATTTGCTAGTGTGTATGTTGAATATATTCCGTCCTGTTTTGTCTCTATAATTGGTTCAACTGAATTGTCACTTGGAGTGATAGCATACGACTTTGGAACAATAACATCAAAAGACGGTGTTGTGTGTGTGTTGGATTCAACGCGTATTGATTTTACATAACATCTATCTGCCGTTTTCCTTCCTTTGAGATAGCCGTAGATTCTGTTGCCGACACTGTATGGTGCATTTAGCTTTGTGACAACAACTCTGTACGTCACAGTGGTAGTCTGTGTGTCGTCTGTGTACATTGTTATTATAATATTAGTGGATTTACTGTTATCTTTTAATTAGTAATATATGTATATTAATAGTATTACTTCCTCATTATGGAAAATGCACTTGGTGCGGAATTGTTATCAGCTTTGTTTGTGATAAATCTCCATATCTGAAGCATCGAAACTATGTCTTTATGTATAAAGTCATGTATTGAGATATCACTATACAACAGAAACGTGTCTCTGAACCTTATTGATGGTAGATAGAGGGTTCTAATTATCTGACCGTCTTTATATCTTCTTTCTCCCTTATTATAGAGCTTCACGATAAAATTTTCTGCGTATACCGGTGTAGTCACATTAACCTGTTCTAGAAATTGCATTAACGTGTAATACACACCTGTAAACTTTCTCTTTTTGTAGAATATGTCACTTTCATCAGTATTACATCCATAAAGACACAACCTATCGCATAATACACTTCTTATTTTTCTATATGAGATAAATATTTTACTACCCGTTTTATCAAAACTGTAGTCATTAAAATGTTTATCATTATTATATCTAATAGTTACTAGTGTGCCGTACTTTTTTGTTTTTTGCTTATGAATGCTATCTATATTGTATCTTATTTCCATTTTAGCATCACACGTCTTTAAGGCATAGTCTACCATTGGTTTCTTTATATGTGTATAGATGTCGAATATGCATACTGTCTTTGTTTTCTCTGTTGCTTTTTCATCATTTGCTATCACATCACTATCTCCTTCTCCGTCTAAATCAGAATCTTCTGATTGATCTGTGGTACTTTTAGATGTAGAGACCGTGCTACCTTCATCATCACCATCATTACTTCCTCCAGTAGAACTGGTATGTGCAGATTTAGATGAATCAGTCCCACTAACTTTGAAAGAAATATTATTAAACGATTGATCAATAGATACTTCTTGCTGTGATTCACCAGCATGATGCACCCCTGTTCTGTCACCTTCGCTATCTGTGTCTTGATGTGAATAACTCATTGTATACAGTGTTTATATATTATATAATCGGATAATATATATATAATATAATCGTATAACATGAGTGGCAAGTATACACAGCTCGATAACGAAAAAAAGACAGAGGATAGTGTACAAAACAAACAGGGGCGTGTATCAGCAGTAGAGTTAATGAATCTTAGACATTCTATAACACAGTTTCTAAAACAGGAAAGTATATACACAACTTCAAACAAGACAACCAACAATACGGCCAACAAGTAACAAGTAACAAGAACAAAATGCCAACCCCTGTGTCGAGTAAAGACGGTATCAGAAATAGGTTGATTAATAACCTAACTGACGTGTCTGATACCATAAAGACAACCATAGAAGAGACAGAGAAAAATGAACACGAAAGGCACACCTCTAACGACAGTATACCCGTTTTGTACTATCCTGGTCGATTTTTTACAATATCTAATTGTATTACAGGTCTATACACACACTCAGTTGTAAGATCAAATGTGTTACTTGTAATTAGAATATTGTTGTCGTTGACATTGTGTGTTACGATTGGTGTACTATACGGGATAATAATACCAGATTTTGATAGTACATGTTGTTATGATACTAGTTATGTCAACACATATGATTTCGGGGCTTGTAACGACAAGAATTCCCAGATATACACAGAACCTGCAGGGTATGGTGTTAAAAAGCAATGTGATGTTTATAATACTACTATACTAGTATTTGATATTGTTATTTTCTCCGTTTTGTGTTTTTATATTTTTGTGTTTGTAATAGAATTCTCTATATACAGAACATATGTACGTTATATTTCTGGAAATGTCAGAGATCTGTCTGCAAGTAATGACAAGACTGAAGTTGCACAAGTAGTGAATATGTGTTTTGGCTTTATTGGGAAGCATGACAATGTACTGTTTTTCGCGCCAATTGATACATTCTCACCGTTTTATTTGTATTCATATGGCTACAACTGGGTTTCTATTACATTCTATTATGTTATATTTATCGGGATGGTGCTTTCATTGAATATCTTGATAGAAATAGACACTAAAACTACATGTAATAACGTGTTGCTGCGTACGTATGATTCTATATACTATAACGCCCTATATGCCGCTATGGCATTTCTGGGTGCGTATATGTTATTCTTACTTTATATTGTTTATGAAATATACAAGAGTCGGTCTCTAAGTGAGAATTTTAATGATAGTGAAATTAAGATAAAAGAATATGTACAGAGTGTGCGTAATAATACACACTATAAATGATGTAATTTTGTCTTATTTTGTCTTATTATGTGTCGGTATCTGTTTTTCCTGTTCTATGTGTTTCGTGTATATTTCTTCGTATTCCTTTATTTTCATTGTAACCTTTTTTCCGAGTACTTCCACACCACGAAATGTATTTTCAATTATATCAACTATCCATTTCTCGAATAAAACTATTAAAGGTTTAAAACATTTGTACAGCATGATAGCTATCATGACATATAATATGAATTCCAATAAATATACAATATTCACTATTATAACTAAAGGTATAAGTGACGGCTCTTTACAGTTATCGTATGCTACAAGTGCAGCTATCTTAGAAACAGTGTTGTTGATAAGGTATATATTTTTGTAAGTGCAGATAAAGTCGCACACTTTTGATGATGTCTGTTTAAAGAATATAAGTTTAACTATACCAATAACCGAGCCATATAACTCTATTTCATCCAATGCACCCTCTACCGGGTACAATACATATTTATCTACAATTGATTCTATGTCCAGTGATATAGTCATTCTCTTAATGATATTGTTATTCTGTATATAGTTATACGTGTATACATATACTAAAGTCCGATACTATGTGCAATACCGTGTGCAATATTTTCTGGTGCGTCTTTTATCTTGTCAACTGCTTCTATTACATCGTTTATTGCATCTATAATAATATTGATGCCTGTTTGTACAATCTTTACCATAACTTCAAGCACAAAGTCAAATTCGCGTAGTGTGTATATCCATAGTATTCTCCAGATATTTGCTACTAAAAGAATAATTAGGAATATAGTGATTATCCAAAAGTATTCTATCATATACGCTACTAAATTTATAAGAGACTCGGCTATTGCTACCAATAGCTTTTCGACATTTTTCTTTACCCCTTTCTTTAATTTATCCATTGTATGTTACTAAGTATGCTTGTATATGTATATGTACTATTGTTCCATCTTACACATATGCGGTGTTAAACTGCTTATACTACCAGGATATGCTACACCAAAAGGGAATAATTCACATTCAGTTCTATTGTACAACAAAAATCCGCTCGATTCTAATCCATATTGTGCACTATAACATATGTATGATGAACTATTTTTTGCCCATACGTAACATATAGGACTCCCGACGACAAATACATAATTGTCTTTACATGAGGTTATAAAGTCACAATTATCCGGTGCCTCTATTATAGTATTATTTTTTACCATTGAATACATTGGTATCAAAAGAATTAGACTGAGTGTTACATACAATGCAACTATTGTGTTAACATATACCAGTAATCGATTCATTCTCTCTGTGTGTGTGTGTATTTATTGATGTTAAGTCTATATATGTATATATTAGTAACATATAATAAAAATAGAGAATGAAAACGTCTATACTTGGTAATATTGTATTTGGTATATTCGGTGTTATTATTGTCACATTGCTATCCATTGTTATTTTTAAACTTAATGGTAGCAACACAAAATGTATGTGTGATAATATCTCAAGTAACACAATTGAACTCGATAACAATATTAATACAGTCTGTGTAGGGGGGTGTCCTGTAACGGTACCAATCAATACACAATCTGATATGACACTGTATATCGGGGATAATGTCACGTTCAATATTGGGAATAACATGCAATTTGTACCTATACACTCACAGCTCAATACCGGTGTGGATTATGATATTATCCTATACAACCAGTCAACCGACACGAATACATATAAACAGATTGCAGCCAGACTGTTGCGTATAGATAATGGTTTTGTTTTTGCTCTGAATCCATCTATCTCGTATTCCAAGTTATTTGTATTTACTGGTGTAAATTCATATGTATCACCCACTGACACAACAAATATTATTGATATCTACACTGTGATGCTTAAAAGTGTTATGTATCCTTTTAAAGGCGGATGTATGCATATAAGAGGTACGTCTAAATGGACATGTCAACTAAGCTCCGGGCCTATAATATGCGGTGTTCACTACGACCCATCGTTTGTGGAAGCAAACTGGAATGCGAAAATTATCACAGATAATGGTGTCTCTTCCACCCTTGTGAAAAACGCTATGGTTGAAATCCCAGTACAGCTACCAAGTACAAATACAGTGAAGGTCATGTTTACATTATATTCTAATACATTCGGTGTAGTTGATTCCAACATGTATAAACGCATGCTATATATACAATCCTCTGTCTCAGATGGTAATCTGTGTATAAGTAGTAAAATATTATTTTTTCTTGGTACGTCACAGCCATATATATGCTTCTCGTATCAGACTACATGTACATCTAATAATAAGGTGTACTATAGGTTATCACCCTTTAATTCAAATAGTATTGTTGTAGGATTAAGTGATAGTAATGTTAATGTTGGTATGGCAACATCGTTGCTTTTGGTTGAATGTTCGTGATACCGTATAATTGATGTATATATGTTATATTTCTCCAATTATTTAATGTCATAAATATTAAAAGGTATGAAATGGAATCATGTATATACAGCCTGTTAAGTGAGATATATTATTACAAAAATGACAAAAACGAAGACAACGATGCTGTAGTAGAGTGTATGATATCAACACTGATGGGTGATAAATGCACACTGATAAAAAATATTCTAGATAAACATATTGGTATAGAAGGGATACATGTTGTCGATTCGGGGCTAAATAATAGTGCGATTATACACGAAAACAAGAATAACAAAAACCGTGTTACTGCATGTATACTACCAACATTTCAAGAAAATACGGCCACAAGGCGTGTTCTTAATAACCGTAAGATTGATGCTGGACCGTTTGTTACGGTATACAGACAACGTAAATTCTCAACAACTGGTAATGATCCGACAATGACGATAATGGGTCTATCTATAATGAGTTCAATGTTAACATCTGTTGTTGTAAACAGATACAGTATTAGTATACCATACACCCATTATATGATACTAAAGTATGATCAGGTAATGCAAGCACTTGTCGTTGAGCTGCCTGATGGATATAGATTTAGGAGTGGGATGGAGATCGACATGTGTGATTTGTTGTCTAAAAATCCACGTTTCTCTGCGCCATACTTTAAGTACACGGAAGGTAACTATACTGTCAACCTTTCGTTTTTCGAGACAAAATTTACGGTAACTGGTGTTACAGCGCCCTCGTATGTGATTGTGAATGCACTTGATAAGTGTTTTAGTAACAATAGAATGAATTCGATGATACAGAAAGTAGATAATACACCCGATAATGTAAAAACTAAAAACAAGGATACAAAAAGGCCTAAACGTAAAGCTATATCTGATAAATAACGCTTTATTCCATACTCTCTATTGTTCTTCTTGCTTCATCCATATTCTTCTTTTCAAGTATAGAAAGCTCTTTTTCTGTGAATTTCTCTATTGATTTTAACCCTGATTCAATATCCTCTTTTGCTTTTTTCATTATATCTTTGCCGTCATTTTCCAACTCCTTTACGCCAGCAGATACCATGCCTTTTGCTTTATCTAGCATCTCTTCACCCTTGTTAATTACACTCTTCACTTCTTTCTGTGTACTGTCTATTACTTTCTCGCCTGTCTGCTTGATGTCTTCAGCGACCCTTTTCACAATAACACCGATGTTATTTCTTTCTGTGTTTTCACGATGGGTGTCGATGGAGCTTTTACTGTCGGTATTATTCTGCTTCTCGTGAGACGGCATTATTTACGTTATATATATTGTTGTAGGATATGTAAGAAGTCTTACAGAATGGGTGATGATGCATATAAGATATATACACTACATGCTGGGATTCTAGAGTACATAGTATATATGTACAAGGATGGGAAATGTGTTGTAACAGAAATAGATAATGGTGGTTTTACATCGAACACACCTTCTAGTTGCATTAAACACAATACAGTCAGCCTTCCGTCTGGGTTTGTGCCAGTCTACATTTCTACTTTCAAGAGTGATAGTATTGAATACAAATGTATTTCGGGATACAGTAATGGGACCTGGTACAATTATAAGATAGGATATGATAGCGACGGGACAATGAATCTCTTTGTAGAAAACTCAAGTGCCATACCTGAAGAAATGAAGTTTGTACTAAGAGATCCAAAGTCTACATTGGCAGTTATTAATAAGAATACTACACACAACAACATATTGTGTTTATACAAGGAAGGTGACTCTTCCATAAGTGTTATATATTTAGATGATGCAAATAGGATACCAAGAGATATTAAAACACAGATAAAGATACCAGACTATACATCTATACATAGTATAATACCACTAAATGGCTACTATTGGTCGTTTATTGTAAATGTGAATAATGATTTATATGCAGTCGTTTTAACGGCAGATAGTGGCGTTCCAAGTAAATTTCCGGATACTGTAGATGGTAAAACAGCTATAGACCTTTCTTTAAAAAACAGTGACATACAGAAAATAAAACCCGGTAGTAAGGAAACGAGTTTCTTTTATAATGTAATTAAAACACGCATTGATGATGCTGAATATTATGTGTATGTGATTGGTTGCTTTGTTAAAGATAACAATGATAAGATGTGTATTAAGCTCGTATCATACGGACCGTACAGCTGTATTGGTGTACAGGTTCAGACATTGGCTGTAACATGCTCGTCTGTTTTGATACACATTGAAAACGACATTACAAGCAAAGTACCCGCTATCAAATCCATGCGTTGTGAACCACCGATCCTGCATGTATCTGATTACAACAGTATGGAAATAATGGTTAGAACGTTTATAGATGACAACTTTTATTTCTACAGAAAACATGTTACATTTAATAGAGAGATTGCAACCAACAACGAGTTTAATATTATTGGTGAGAATGACATCCTGCTGAAGTAATGCTATATTATTTTATACGTTTACTTTCTATATACGATATAAATTTGTCTCCGTGTATAAGTGTTAACAGACCAACTATTAATACTAGTGTGTACTTTTCATTATATTTTATTATTTCATATGGGATTATATCACAATATCTTTCGTATATTGCAATTGAACCAGCACCTATACTCTGTGTCGAGTATTCGTCCTTGTGTGCTGGTTTGAAATTTTCATTAAACTCTCTAATAAAACCAATACACTCCACATGCAGATCAATATCCATATATAATTCGATATAATAATTTTGTAACTTGTCGCACATATACAATGTTGTGTCAACAGATGTATTTCTGTTGTAGTGTAACATGTGCACGTTTGCCATAACATGTCCGTATACTAGCAGTCCTCGGGGCACAGGGCATTTCCATTCGTACCAAATATAAAACTGTTCAGCGACAAGTTTCCATCGTTGAAACATTTTGTCGTTTGAATACCGGTAATGTTTGTATACCGTAACTAGTGTAACGTGGTTGTTGCAGTTCCTGGTTGTGTCCAGATACAGCTTCGCTATAATATTGATAACATTCTCCTGTGGGCCATCATAGTTACTGTCTATATCGTTGATTATATCGGTCTCACTCATTCTATCGAGATCCCTGCATTTGAGTACATGACTACATTGCATCACGGTATCAGTTTTATTACACGCCATGGGTCTGAATCAGAATGTTATGGAAATGGTAAAGTACACACCATACTGTAACACTGACAGGAAACCAGAATACGGTACTACAGTCTATGATATTAACAGTTTGTTGTATGTGCATACAATGATCACATTGGATGATCTTGTAATGTATATACTCGACTATACTCTGTCTCGTAATAGTCAGGGTGTAAATATACTACTGTTTGACGATCCATGCACACGAGACAAGCATACAAAGAAAGGTGAGATGTGTTCTAAACGTGATAATATACCGGTAATGTACACATCGACCGATGTGTCTGGCTTTATAGATGGCAAGAAATGTCATGTTGTGTCATTGTATCGGAAGACATCTGGTGGTCGTGTTTACGTTCAGGAATGTCTTTGTGATAGGTTTAGAAAGATTATGTACGAATACGATACCAAATACAATTCCATGAAGGATAATCTTATAATATACATAAACAACGAGTGGCTGATAGGTAGTAATTGTAAGGATGTATACACCGATATTGATAAAACTATATTTAATTCAGACAGAAAGACAGAAGCCGATAATATGATACCACTCGTTGCTTCATTCTGGTATGAACATGTTGCACGTGGTAACACAGATGCGTATTTGGACATTGTCTCTGTAGATAGTGACATACTTATGACATTGTATCCACTGCTGTGCCAGGATGAAACCAGGTGTATGTTCGAAAGCGGTAAGATCCGATGGATGAGACCCGGAAAGGGCTCTGATGAAAAGACGCGCGTCGTTTCTATTACAGATACTCCCCACTACAAAAGCGTCTGTGTATCGTGTCACGACGTAACAAAGTATGTTGTTGCATTGATGGGGGGCAGTGATATTAATAGACAGTATATTGTGTCAATAAGTCTTATATCAGATCTTATAGACAATAGTTCTGGTAATTATAGTAGTCTGTTTGTATACAGTAAGGTGGGAGATACAACAGAGATCAAATGTAACATTATACAGCTGTTCCGTTATTTTAAATACCATACCAAACGTGCTGACAACAGAAAGATTGTCAATACAAAAAACGAGAAAAATGCGCATATAACATACGAGTACAATTACAAGGATACAACCTACATGTTATACCCAACATTTGGCTATCTACTGGATGTTATTATTGCGTTTATGTACTATTGTGTCAATATGAACTACAATGTTGTTTTAAATTCGTTGCAGTTAACGCATGATGAGATGAATTCCTATAACAGTAATTACTACAAAAGTGCGGTGGATGTTGTTACTATAAAAATGAAATTTTGATTCCCTTTCCATGTTCGTCCTGTTCTGTTATTAAATTATATAAACATATATAACCAATAAATAACACTGATATTGTATCTTTGAATTAAACTCAGTAATGGCAGCTGCAGCTGACGATTCCGATGTGGCCTACTATGTTGATACCATTACCGATAAACTCGAAGATGGTGATAAGGTGTGCTTTCATCGCACAAATAGTGATGTCTATTATATCATAAGGGATAATAAACTATTTAGTAAAGATGTATTATCTAATGCAAAGTCTGCAAAGTCTGCAGATTCTGCACTAATAATAAAAGATTTTAAAAATTGTATAGACTATATGGCATATGATAAATATATATTCTACATTAAATACACCAACGATGGCAGTGCTGATGACAATACTAAAAGAATGATGTGTTATAAACTACAAGATGGGTTTGGAGAGGTTACAATAAATGATAAGGTGGACAGTGTTGATTACGCCGAGGATTTTGTGTGTTTTCTCAATTCTACCGGTACGCGTTGTTACATGGCTAACGATATTAATAAACATAGCTATAGCAGTTCTTTCAGAAAAGGTGATGGTGATGGAACTAAACATCATAAGATTAGATTATCAGATGATGGTACTATAATAGCAGTATTTACAGATGAAACTGTTAGATTTGGTATAATAGCTACAGAAAATGGTGTAAAAAAAGCATATGTTAAAGCGTTTAAAGCGGTTAAAGATAAAAAAGAGATTAAAGATAAAAAAGAGATTAAAATCAAAGAATGTGTATATGAATATAGTACCGTTTGCGGTGATTACAGTTTCTATACAAATAACAATGAAACTCCAAGTAGTATTGTTAAATCCAAGTATGCATTGGATGGAAATGATGCTTTAGTATTTGAGAATACGATAGAAATAATGACATCAAATGACCAGATGAGTATACACGGTAACCGTATTGTAGTTATAAAAGGTTTACCACACATAACACTTCGCGATATTGACGGTAAATCGTATCGTTACTTTTTTGCGACTATAGGAAACGATAAAACTACTACAGAAGTCCTTGATACAAGTACATCAAACCAGATTAAATCGGTTATACATGTTGGTAACTGTATATTGTATACTTCAGATAAAATAATTGGAAGGCTGGAAGTGACGACACAAGCCGAACTTGATCAACGCGGAATTAATGACTCTTTAATGGATGCAGAATCCGCAGTAGAGTCCGCTACCAGACTCGCTGATAAGCGTAAAACCGAACTTAAATCTGCTGAAGAGGAGCTTGAAAAAATTACTGCAAGTTTAGAAGCTGCTAAAACAGATTTAAGAAAGAGATATGATACATGTATTGCAGCTGAGTTGAGTTTTAACGATAAGGAACACGCGCTTACTAAGCTTGTTGATGAAGAATCTAAGAACCCGAGTATGTCCAAGTCTGAATACAATGATAGACATAAAGTCGCCACAAAAGATCGGGATTTAGCCAAGTCTGTGTATGATGAGTGTGTTAAAAAATATGCAGCAGCTAAATCTGTAGTTGATGCTCTTGATACAGCTAAAGCTGATGCTGCCAATAGGGTATCATCTGCTGATAAAGCCAAAGGAGATGCAGATGCTGAATTAACTAATGCTAAAGTCGAAAGTGAAAATGCTAAAAAACAAAAAGATACCTATTACATCAACATAGCTAGTAAAGATGATATAGAAGCTGCTACTAAACTCGTTCGTGGGTGTAAAGATAACCTTATATCTGCTGAAAAGGAGCTTGAAAGACTTGCCACAGAATTAGAAGCTGCTAAAGTAGATTATGCAAAAAAATATAATACATATAAAGCATACAATAATGATCTTAACAAAGTGAGTGTTGAGATTGCTAATCTTGGTAATAAAGCTAAACATGATGCTGCTGCTGCTGCTGATGCTGCTGTTGCTGCTAATAAAACAGCTAAATACAAGACTGTGTATAATACTGCATACAGTGAAAATATTAAAAATGATACATATAATAACGCCTTGTCTAGAAAAGTTTCCATCGAAGAAAACTATTTTGCGTCTCTTGCTAAATATAAAGTTGCTAACAAGTTATTAGCGAAGCTTGGAAAAGAACACGAGCTTGCTGTCAATAAGGTATCCTCTGCTACTAAAGATTTAAAAGATGCAGAGACTGAATTACGTGCTATAAAAGAAGGAAAAATACCAGGAAAAGGAAAAGCAGCAGGAGAAGCAGCACCAGAACCAGAAGAAAAAGCAGCAGGAGGAGAAGCAGGACCGGGACCAGGACCAGGACCAGGACCAGGAGAAGAAGCACCAGAACCAAAAGAAAAAGCAGCAGGAGGAGAAGCAGGACCAGGACCAGGACCAGGACCAGGAGAAGAACCAGAACCAAAAGAAAAAGCAGCAGGAGGAGAAGCAGGACCAGCACCAGGAGAAGAACCAGGACCAGGAGAAAAAGCACCAGAACCAAAAGAAAAAGCAGCAGGAGGAGAAGCAGGACCAGCACCAGGAGAAGAACCAGCACCAGGAGAAAAAGCAGCAGAACCAAAAGAAAAAGCAGCAGGAGGAGAAGCAGGACCAGCAC